>Ga0129306_1000068_pt1 | contig 165443 bp, 143 predicted proteins | sample P827metagenome_FD_94438 | JGI IMG/M metagenome (GOLD analysis project Ga0129306, IMG submission 94438) | Capybara group fecal microbial communities from Wisconsin, USA - P827 metagenome | ecosystem: Host-associated > Mammals > Digestive system > Large intestine > Fecal | place: USA: Wisconsin...
CAACCCATAAAGTATTATTGTAATGAACAGGAAGAGAACTATCTGTAACCAGTTGATTCCGTTTTATTTATGAAGAACAGAAGTAATACTCTCTTAATAGATCGAAAAAAGGTGTCCAAAAAAACATCAATGTAATTCAGTATATTTGTATAGAGAATAATAACTCTCTGCTGCGTATGCCTCGTTTTTACGTTTCTTCCATTACCCTGTCGCTGGCAATAGTTTTACTTGCATCTTGCGCCTCTCACAAGACAGAAGCGATCCTCAACGATGTAGAGACCTATGTAAAAGAGCGGCCTGATAGCGCTTTATCTACCATCCGCACCATCGATACAACATCGCTGAAGACCCCTCGTCTCCGCGCCCATTATGCACTGCTCCATGCCATGGCCCTCGACAAGAACTGGATCGACACGACCGATGCAAATGTCGTGATGCCGGCCGTGGAGTACTACGACCGTCATCCTTCAGGTATCCGCAGGGCAAAAGCCTGGTACTATCTTGGGAGGATTCAAGAAAACGGAGGGGATATTCCTGAGGCAAGCATCTCATTCTTGAAAGCAGATCGATATTCAGAGAACTGCGATGACATTGCTTTCAAGTCATTGGTTTATCAAGAAATTTCCGATGTATATAATAAGACATACTTTTATAAAGAAGCTTTACGTTACACTGAGATGTCCTATGAACTCGCAGTTCAAGATGGAGACACAGTTGGCGCAAATGCCTCACTTTTCAGGTTGGCACAGGATTACAATAATGTGGGCAGCTTTGCAGAGTCGGATTCGTTGTATAATCTATTGATTAATGAAGACAATATCCATCCAAATCTGAGAGCCTCTCTTTTGTCAAACTATGCATTGAATTTGGTGACGCGTGGCAAAGACATTAACAAAGCTGTTTCAGTTTTTGAAGAAGTTATAGACAAGTATGGTACATTGAACCGGATGAATTTCTGGGGCGCATATGCTTACGCTCTCATTCTTTCCGGTCAGACCGAACACGCCAATCGTATTTTCAATCAGCTTGAAAAGAAGAGCCAGGGCAACGCTACAGCATTCATCTATGCTTCTTGGAAAAGCCTGGCCGATGCTTATGAAGGAGATTTCCCGTCTGCCTATCAATTACAAAGAGAAGCTTCTGAGACTCAGACTGAGAACATGAAGAAACTGTTGGAGCAATCGTCCATCAAGGCCCAGAAGGACTTTCTGGATGAGATGAATCAGGAGTCTGAGAAAGAAGCTAATCGCCGTCTACTAATGATGAGGGGCATTATTACGGCCTTAATCTTCTTAGTGCTCCTTCTTGTTTTTGTGTTTAAGCGTAAGAACGCACGTTCTGCTCGTGAGAAAGAGTCATTAATAGAGACTTACAGGGAATTGACGAGTCGGACAGAAGAAGAGAAAGCAAAAGTTCGTAATCAGTATATTCAGATGTGTCAATCTCATTTTAGCCATATAGGCCGAATTAACGAAATGCTGAATATATATGCTAGAGAGTCCAATGACAATCTATATAGGGAGTTGAAGAGATCCATCCAACGAGTGGGGCTTGATGAAGATAGCCAACAGCGATTCGAGAAGATGCTCGATGATTCTTTCGATGGTGTAATGATACATTTCCGTGATTCTTTCCCGGGTAAGAAACCGAGATTCTATCAACTAGTCAGTTACCTATTTGCCGGCTTTGGAACCACTACCATCTGTACAATCATTCCGGGCTATAATAAGCATAATATCCATGTTGAAAAATGGCGACTCAAACAGTTGATTCAAGGCTCAGAGTCTTCGTATAAGGAGCAGTTTCTTGAGATGCTCTCATAGTTTTCTCATTTTCAGACGATTAGCTGATGTGTCTCGTTTTTGTAGTATGGGTGGGGGTATAAGTTACTGATTATCAACGATTTATGTTTTTGAGAGTTTTTTCTCGCTCTCTTTTTTGAAAATCGGCCTTAGAATGCATTCTAAGGCCGATTTAATGTGTATAAATGAGAGGTTTTTTCTTTTGGTCTACCTTTATTGCACCCGTAACTTTGCACTAAAAATATCGAATCAAATGAAACGGCTTCTACTATCGTTGATGCTGACCATCTCAGTTGTAATTTTTGTCCCTTTTCAATCTTTCGGACAAGATATCCCCGATGATGGGGAGGAGATAGAAATTGATATTAATACTAATTCCTCAGACACTGGCCCAAGGAGAACTACATCTATTGTACCTTTGACTGCCTTTTATTTTCAGTCATTATCTTGTATCGGAGTAGTTTTTAATGAAAACATCGGAGATGTAACTATTACTCTAACTAACTTGACTTCAGGTAGTCTTTCGTCTATAGTTGTTGATTCTCAGATTGGCTCTGTCGTTGTTCCATTTACTCCCATTTCAGGTTTGTGGCAGATATCCTTTTATGTTATGGAAAGTGGTCCTTCGTACAGTGGAACTTTTATAATATAGTTCATTCTTCACATTCGTCATAGCATGTACGAGCTATAATAATCAGAAGTTTTATTGTTATTAATTATCATATAAATTCCCCTCAATTGGCTAATGTATAAAGTGCATATTTTTAATGCATCTATACGACTGCTCTCTTGCTTTAATATGCCTGTTAATATTAATAACGGTAGCTTCGGAAATGAAGAATTCGATTAAAAGTATCTATATTATGTATGTTTAATTCCTTATTATGAAACACAACTTTCTTTTCACATTGGCTACGATTTTAGCTGTTAGTATCGCTATTAGTTCTTTTGCACTTACAAATACAAGTACAATGACAGATGGAACTGACGATTGTGAGTACCTTGATGACCTTGAACTACAACCCTTAGATGATAACGACTGGGTCCCAGAAGGAATAGTCACTATGAGCACATGTGGACCTGTCATGGTAGGGTATCTACTGTTTTTCGAATACGATTGGATTAATTATCAGCCTGTTTATCATTGCGTATACACTGGTCATTTTTATGATCGTTGCTTTTTGTTTCAGACAACAGGGTATGATGATTGATCTTTTATAATGCTTGAACGATGAACAAGCGAGCAATTAATATGCATAGTATTCGCTTTGTTTCTTGCTTAATCATCGTTTTCATATTAGATTCCTGTCATTATTCAGGGAAAACGATTGAGGTCAATTTGAACAGTTCGTTCGAAGAAAACATTTCTTTATATGACCTGTTTGAGAGAGTTGATGTAATTCCCCTTGAAGCATCCAAGGATACTTGTTTATTATTGAACGGAAGATACAAATATGCTTTCGGGGATGATTACTTTGCTATTCTAGCTTGTTTTGGGGATTATTCAATTTGGCTATTTGACTACAATGGTTCGTTTGTTAATCGTATAAATTATCAAGGAGATGGTCATGGGTTATACAAGATGGCTTATGACATATTGTTTGATGAGCAAACCGCGTTATTCGTAGTTTTGGATCCCACAGGAAAGGTCCTTAGATATTCGGCTAGTGATTTTTCCTTTATTGATGAACTCTCATATTTGGGTTCTATTACAGCAGGCCATTATCTTGGTTCTCTAGGCGATAATTGCTATGTTATCTATTCTCGTTCCGATGAGTATTTGTTACATCGTTGCTCTTTCTCTGACCAGACTGTTTCCCCAATAAAAATATCTTATCCCAAATGGCTGGTGCAGTCTCCCATGATGTCTGCCATTTCTCCGTTTTGTCGATATGGAGAACAGACAATATATATGTTTGGTTTAGATGGACAACTTTTTCGCTTTGGTGATAAAGGGCTTTTTCCTTATATTCGGTGGGAACTCGGAGACCATCAATTGAATGCTCAGTCCATTCCGAAAGGAAAGATGCCAGGATTCTATATCAGATGGATGAACATAAATTCATACCATTATGCAACAGCGTTCTCATTTCTTCAAGAAACAGAACGCTTTATTCTGCTATTCTTTTATTACAGAAATATTCCCCATACACTGATGTATGAAAAGGGAGAAGATCGGGTTCATGTTTTCTATCAAACAAAGGAAGGGGTCAGGATTGCGCCAGGTTATTACCATAATAGTTGTATTTATCAACCTATCCTTAATTCACAGATTGGCTGGTTTGTGCCCTCCAATAGCGAGGACATAATACCTCAAACAGAGTATGCTCTATTAAGGTATGTATTGAAATGACTTCAAGACAGGCATCATTTGCTATATTGATTTTAATTACAATATTAGCTTTGGAATTAGTTGAACTGGTGGCTGTAAAGCGTTATCAGAAATCTGAGGATCAGTCATTTTTGCCTATGGTTTACGAGAATCAAATTTATCAAGGAGTATCAACTGACGGATTGAATGTTTATAGTCCAACATTTCATTCCTTTGTATTCTCAAGAAAAGAATCTCGGCCTATTCTTGTGTTTAGGTATTCCGGGCTTAGTTGTCGTGGCTGTGTTCAAACATGTATTAATGCTCTTCGACGGCAGTGGCCTGATTTTGAAAAAGAAAGAAGAATAATGCTCGTTGTTTCAGAGTCATCTGCTATTCAGTCTTTCCCCGAAAGCCTGTTGCTTGGCGACCACGATAGATTGGGATACGACCTTGAAGAGACTCGCGTTCCTCATTTCTTTGTGTTTGACCCCGTAGAACAGATTATTTTGCATACCTTTGTTCCAGATCAAACAGATACCAATGCTTTGCGCATTTATCTTGAAACGATCAGTAATCGGTATGGGATATAAGCATGAAATGTGTGTTTCATTTTCTGTGGATTATCTGCACGATGCTCGTATCGGCTTCCTGTGTTTACGATTTCTCTCCGCTGGTCGAGGAGAATGGGGTAAAAGCTTTGGTTGTCAATGGCGACATTCTCATCGGCGAAGAAACAATGATCCGGATATCCTATATGTCAGGAATCGGTTCTGAGCTGGCTGGCAATCAACAGATGGACAATGTCTATGTTGAATCCAGTAATGGAAACGTATATCCTGGCATTGCCGACGACAACCGCATATATCACATTGATACCCGCCTGGCTCTAGACAATGCCGAGTATAGGCTGATTATTGAGACGGAAGGGCAAACGTACGAATCGGACTGGCAACCTGTCCTGATTGCTGCTGAGATTGACAGCATCTCTTATTCAATAAGTGATGACGCGGAGACAATGACAATCGAGGTATCTTCATCTGCACTTCCTGGTTCTGACAACCGTTTCTATCGCTGGATCGCCCGCCAATTATGGGAGTATCATGCTTCTTCACTTCCGGTACATTATTATGTGCCCCCCGGCGGTTTAACGTACGAGGGGGAAGTGAGTTCTTCCGGCGGTATCTTCGCATATCCGTATAACGCGGATGACTTTTATTACTGCTGGAAATCAGCAGAAGTGCCAGATCTGTTGACAGGCAGCACCTCAAATTTAAGTGAGAATCGGTTTGTACGTCATGCATTGTATTCAATGGATTGTCATGACCCTCGGACACAATACCTGTATTCCGTCCAACTTGTTCAGGAAGCTATTTCTGAAGCTGCCTGGCGCTATTATGAAACTGTACGCGGCAATTCTTCTAACGTAGGAGGCCTGTTTTCGCCCCAGCCGTCAGAAGTTCGGGGCAATCTGCACAACCGCGCTAACTCTGAAGAAAGGGTAATTGGTTATGTGTGCGTCACTAAACCTTCTGTCCTTCGCCATTTTATCAGCATGGAAGGCTTTCATCGGGTTAATAGGGAATGGGATTTAAATGTAGATTTCAGAGTTGATTCAAAGTATTGGGGATCCTATTGGGGTGCTGGTTATCTTGTTTCCCGTGTTGAAGATGATGGCGTATATTGGGCACCAAAACGATGTTTGGACTGTCGGGTACAGGGCGGCACGAAAGATAAGCCCGACTGGTGGCCCAACGACCATAGATGAGCGGTATGAAGGCAAAGAGATATATCCTGCTGTTGACCTTGCTGCTGGTCCCTTTCGGGGCCGGGGCGCAGGATGACGATGCGCTATATCGGGATGCCGTCGGGGCTTCGTCGATGTTCTGGCGGGGACACAAAGCCTTCTCCTATCCGGCGCTCGTGACCGGGACGCCGTGGTGGGAGGACGTGGCCTTCGAGTCGGGAACGGTCGTCTTCAATGGCCGCAGCTATAGCAACATTCCGCTGAACATCGACGCCGTGCGACAGGACCTGGTGGCCCGGGATGTGGCTACCGGCGTGGACAAAGTCATATGGCGGGACGGCGTGACGCGTTTCAGCATGGGCGGGAAAGTATTCCTGCACCTGCAGGCGATTTATGGCGAGGATATGCCGTCCGGCTACTGGCAGGTGCTTTACGGCGGGCACGCCCAGTTCGTCAAGCAAATCACCAGGACCCTGACCAAAGATGAGGCGGGCTTTCCGACCGCCCGGGCCGAGGTCCGCTATGGCCACATCGCCGCCGACGGCACCTGGACGCCGCTGACGCGCCGCAAGCAGTTGCAGAAGCTTTATCCGTCGCTCCGCAGTGACATCCGCCGTCATGTTGCCGCCCTGGAACATGGCGGCATTCTTGACTTTGAATCCTATTGCCGGGCCGTCATCCGCTTCGTGGATGAAAAGCAGGAGCCCGGCGGCGAGCCGCAGGAGCCTGCCTTCGCCAGCCTTCCATCGAAAGGCTATCAGGTGACCGTCTATGGAGGTGCTTCCTCCACCAAGGAACGCCCCCTGATGGATCGCTTGCCAGCAGGCTATTTCGAGGACCGCTCCAAGCCCGCGGTGGACACTTCTTTCAAGGAATACCTGGCCACGGAGGCCGCCGCCTCGCTGGGTGACGGGCGCGACGAGGAGCCCGTAGTGACGCTGCGCAGCGCCGTGGTGACGGCCGAGAGCCGGATGCACCACCGCTCGTCCCAGCTGGGGGTGGAGGTTGTTCGCGCCAATACCATCAAGAACGTGCCGGTGGTCTTCGGAGAGTCCGACGCGCTGAAGGTCATCATGACGCTGCCGGGCGTCAAGTCGGTGGGCGAAGCGGCGGGCGGCTTCAACGTCCGCGGCGGCTCCACCGACCAGAACCTCATCCTCTTCAATGGCGGCACGGTCTATAACCCGAACCACATGTTCGGCATCCTGTCGGCCTTCAACACCGATGTGATCAGCGGGATGGAACTCTACAAGAGCTCGATTCCGGCCGAATACGGCGGCCGCATCTCCTCTGTGCTGGAAGTCAGCGGCCGCGACGGCGACAACGAGAAAGTCAAGGGTTTGCTGGGCCTGGGCCTGCTGACCAGCCGTTTCCACCTGGAAGGGCCTGTCGTCAAGGACAAGACCAACTTCATCGTCGGCGCCCGGACCACCTATTCCAACTGGCTGCTGAAGATTCTGCCTGCCAACAGTGAATACGCAGGCGGCAAGGCCTCGTTCCAGGACGCGAACCTGGGCCTGAGCCATCAGTTCAACGAGCGCAACACGCTCCACGTCTACGGCTACTTTTCCCGTGACAAGTTCAGCTTCTCGGGCGACACGACTTTCCGCTACCGCAACCTGAACGGCTCCCTGCGCTGGGACAGCCAACTTAACGAGCGCCTCATGCTGACGGCCTCGGCCGGCTACGACAGCTACCACTACAGCCTCGAAGATACTTTCAACGAATACGAGGCCTACCGCCTCTCCAATGCCGTGGACCAGGGCTTTGCGAAGCTGAAATTCGCCCAGGGCCTGGGCGAGGCCCACACGCTGACCTACGGCGTCCAGTCGCTGCTCTACAACGTGAATCCCGGCGACTACCGCGGTGCGACCGACAAGTCGCTGGTGGAGGCGCGGGCGTTGGACCGCGAGCGGGCCGTGGAGGCAGCCGTGTACGTGGGCGACGAATGGAAACCGAACGAAGCCTTCAGCGCCGACTTCGGGATTCGCTGGTCACAGTTCATCCCGGTGGGCGGCGGCAAGACCTACGGCGGCCCGGAGTTCCGCCTGTCCGGCAAATACACCCTCAACGGCGAGACCTCTTTCAAGGCGGGCTTCAACACGATGCGGCAGTACATCCACCTCATCTCCAACAGCGTGAATGTCTCCCCTGTGGACAGCTGGCGCCTCTGCAGCGACCGCATCCGTCCCCAGACGGGGTGGCAGGCCGCGGCGGGCGTCTATCAGACGCTGATGGACGGCCAGGTGGATCTCTCGCTGGAGGGCTATTTCAAGCATATCCAGCACTATCTCGACTATAAGGGCGGTGCGATGCTGGTGATGAATCCCAACCTGGCCGACGACCTGGTGGAGACGGAAAACCGTTCCTACGGGGTGGAATTCATGGCGAAGAAGTCGGTCGGCAAGCTGAACGGCTGGATTTCCTATACGTATTCCCGCTCGCGCCTGCGCGAGACGGGAGACCGGGGCGACGAGGCCATCAACGGCGGCGCGTGGTACAACGCGCCCTACGACAAGCCGCACGACGTGAAGGTGGTGGCCAACTACCGTTTCACGAAGCGTTACAGCATTTCGGTCAACCTCGACTATGCGACGGGGCGCCCTGTCACCATCCCGATCGGTCAGTACGAATATGGCGACGGCGTATGGCTGGTCTATTCCGACCGAAACGCCTACCGCATCCCCGACTACTTCCGGCTCGACCTGGCGATGATGATCGAACCGAGCCACTACCTGCGCCAACTGACGCACCTCTCGGTGACCTTCGGCTGCTACAACGTCACAGGGCGTAAGAATCCCTATTCGGTTTATTTCTCCTCTGACGGCTCGTCGGTCACCGGCCACATGCTGAGCGTCTTCGCCGTGCCGGTCCCTTATATCAACTTTAACCTGCGGTTCTGATGAAACGGTCCCTGATACTTCTGATAATGATGGCGCTGACGCTGCTGCCCCTGCGGGCGCAGGAGCGGACGGCCGAACGGACGTATATCACGACTGACCGCAGCGTCTATGTGGCCGGCGAACGCATCTGGTGCTCGGCTTTCTGCGTGACGGGAGAAGGGCGTCTCTCCGACGTGAGCCGCGTGGCCTATCTGGAACTCCATTCCGCCGACGGCGTGGCCGTCACGGCCAAACTCGCGCTCAACGACGGCCGCGGAGCAGGATATCTCGACCTGCCGATCTCCCTCCCGACCGGCAACTACCGGCTGGTGGCCTATACGGCCCAGAACAAGGATGAAATGGATTACGATTTCACGGGATTGGCTTCCAAGACACTATCGATTTTCAACGTTTTCTCCACCGACCGCGTCACGGATGGGGTGGAGGTGGTGTCGCCAGAGGCATATGCTGAGATGCCGGGTCAAGCCCGGCATGACGGAAGGGGCGACGTAGAACTTACCTGGTCCGCCGACAGCATCCTCCACGTTACCAACCACAGCGGAAGTCCCATCACCTTCAGCCTTTCTGTCGCACGGGACGATGATATCATTTCGCCGGCGAACCCTGATATCGCCGACTTCCTCTCGGCCGCCCGTACCATCGGACGGCGTAGCTTCCGTAATCAGGTCATTCCCGAACTGGAAGGAGAAGTCATCACGGGCCATGTCGTGGCTGATGCCGCGACGCTTCGCTCTCTCCTGGGCCACAACGCCTATATCTCTACACCTTCTGAGCGTGCTGAAGTCTATACCTCACTTGTCGTCGGCGATGGCGCATTGACTTTTATTACGGGCAATTTCTTTGGCAATCAGGAGCTGGTGTGCGAAATCGAAGGAGCCGATCCGAAATCCCCGCCGCGCATCGAGTTGAACACACCTTTCGTCAAGGCTCCCGTGTCCGTCCCCGAAAGACTGCTGCTCAGTTCCTCGCTGGAAGCATCCCTGAAGGCCCGCAGCCTGATGATGCAGCAAGTTGCCCGACAGCATGCCGATACGCTCTACGAATACCTCCCGCGCCGCGAGTACCCGCTGCTCGACGGTGCCCCCGTCCACTACATTCTGGACGACTACACCCGCTTCGATACGATGGAAGAGACTTTCATCGAGTTTATCCCGCAGGTCCGTGTCCGCAAGGGAGCGGACGGCCGTCCAGAGATCCAGGTACGCCTCGAAGAGGCGCAAGAGATCCGCACTTTCACAGGTGCCCCGTCGCTGGTCCTGCTCGACGGCGTTCCCATCTTCGACCACGAGCGCCTGCTGCTCTACGACCCGCACAAGATTCAGCGCATCGACGTCTATCCCTACACCCACTATCTGGGCAGCAGTACCTTCGCCGGCGCGGTCAACCTCATCACCTTCGCGCACAACCTGCCGCATTTTGCCCTGAACAAAACCATGCAGATCGTGCCGTTCCCCGGCCTCTGCTGGCCCACGGCCTGGCTCGGCTCTGACCCCGGTGCCGCGTCCGAAACCCCGGACTGCTATCAGACCCTCTTCTGGCATCCGCTGCTCCAGCTGAATCCCGGCGAGACGCTGGCCGTTCCCGTCCTGCTCCCATCTTCTCCCGGCCGAATTAAGGCTACCCTTGAAGGAGTCACTGCTGTGCCAGACTCTGTCGTGGTTCTATCTGTTAAAATTGGTTTAGATCTCTCTTTGTCGGGGAGGATCGTAGAAGGTTAAGGCGTAATGAATATTTTTTATTTAGAACAATGCATTGTTATTTGGTTCCATTCTACGTTAGTCTGGCAAAGATAAATTCAAATCGGCGCGCCTTAAAAACCCTTGTAATTACTTAACTTTCAATATTTTCAAAGAACTATTATTTATTTTAAGTGGACATTAATGATACCATTCATTAAAAGCACCTATGAAGCTTTCTTTGTCCATCTTGGTAATACAGTTGACCAGTTCTAACAGTTCTCGAGAGGCGTCAAGATCCGGCTCTTGGGTAAGGTAATGCTTTACCGTGAGTATTTGATGGAACTGACAGAGTTGAACGGGATAGGGCCATAGTGCCTGGGCAAGTCCCCGCATCCCATCAATGACCGCTCCATATATCTTAAATCCGTGATCTTTCAGCCATTGTACGCCCTCCATGTAATCTGCGATGGTTTCGTTTGGCGATAGTTCTAGTGTGGTATGGAGTCAAATGAAGACCCATTATAATGGTTCGGGTAATTCCAATTATGTCAGTTATTTAATGGCCAAAGTCCGATCATTGACAAATCTTGTTTCTCCGGAAGATTATACTGTCGCAGAAGATTTGAATGCGCTTGATTATTTTCAATTACAGTCATCAAATAGGAATTATGCTGTTGATACAGTGATACGTTATTTGCTTCAAGGTATTCCCTCAATCATAATAACGGATGTTCACTCTAACGAGTATGTATATGATACACGTGCGTGTATTGCAGATGCTTATTATGGATTTACGGACACTTTCGAAGAATACTATATCTACGATCCGTATGAAACCTATAATGGCCTGATAGATATTGATTTGGAATATGCCACTCCTGAAGATGTCATATTGGTTCTCCCGGAGGGATACGAATGGTGCTCAGAACAGCATAATGTAAGTATGAGGTATATTTCTATGAACTGGGGCTTAAATGGAGAAGGAGATAATCAAAGGTATTCAGTATATAGTACCTTGTGGGACTGGGTTCACTATTCGATGACGACAGAAGTAAGCCCGTGGAAAATGATATATAATTTTCGTGCGGCAAACTAGCCGGAAGTTTGATTATTGCAGGGATTTATTGATAAATAGCATGATTTTTGTGCTCTTCCCAACAAGTATAACCTTTTAACACTATGACCGTTATGAAACGTTTTGTTCTTTTATTATCTGCCCTGCTGCTGACCGTGACGCTGAGCGCGCAGGTATATGTCGGCGGCAATCTGGGTTTAAGTTTTTCACGGGATGTCTCTACTCCTACGATGAGTATCGAAAGTAGAAACTACTTTTCGGTCGCTCCGGAAGTCGGGTACTCCTTCAACAAGTACTTTACGCTCGGCACGAATGTCCAATATCAATGGAACAAAGGCAACACCCACAGTTTCTCCGTTTCCCCATTTGCCCGTTGCACTTTTGCACAGTGGGAGCATTTCGGCCTTTTCATTGATGCCCTTTTTGAATATAGAACCTATTCTGTCTCCCAGACAGGGTCTCGACACAATACCTGGCAGGCCGGCCTGGCTCCCGGGTTCAAGATCCCCATCACGCCGAAATGTGGACTGACGACCCGTATTGCCTTTTTGGGGTGGAAGAAAGTAGGCGATGAAGTTGTATTCTTCCCGAGTGTCAACTTCATCAATTCCGCCACGGTCGGATTCTATTACAATTTGTAAAAGGCCGGTCTTATAGGGAAAACGAATAGGAACAATCTTTGATTGTAATAAATGATATGAAGAGATATCTGTTATTCAAGGCAATTCTTACGCTTCTTTTCATTTTCCCACAAGAGACGCTATTTCTTCTCTTCAGGTTCGGTAGTGACTTCTTCGGCCTCGTAGCCGAGTTTCACGATGGCGGCGGCGAGTTTTACCTCCACCCCAGAAAAGTGTTAGATATCGGGCGAAAATCAACAAAAAATATTCAGTTTCGCCCGCTATCCCGCATTTTCCGTAAGCGGATAGAGTAGGTTATTTCTTCTCCTCAGGCTTGACCTCTTCGGCTTCGTAGCCGAGTTTCACGATGGCGGCGGCGAGTTTCTCCTTGTCGGTCTTGGAGGCGTCGTACTTGATCCAGACGGTGCGTTCGTCGAGGTTGACTTTCATGTCTTTGATGCCTTTCTCATAGGGGAGGTTGGCTTCAACTTTCTTGACGCAGTTCTTACAGTCGATGGTGGTGACGAAGGTCACTTCCTGGATGTCGGCGTTCTTTTTCTGTTTCTTGTCCTGGGCGAAGGCGGCGGTGCCGGCCATGAGCAACAGGGTGAGGGTGAGGAATAAAAAGCGTTTCATGATGGTATGGTTTTGATTGATTGTTCAGTTGAGATTCCGGGTCAAGCCCGGAATGACGTTGTTATTTCCATAGCGTGTAACGCATGCCGATGTAGATCTTGCGGCCCATGATGGGACCCCATACACTGCTGGCGTCGAAGACGTTCAGGCCAGGCTGGGACGAGCCGGGGGTGAGTTCGGCGGGATTGACGGCCCAGTAGGCCAGCGGATAGTCGGCACCGATGATGGCGTGGTGCTGGCGGTAGCCCAGGATGTTCTCGGCGCCTACATACACGTCGAAGCCCTTGAACTTGCGGGTGATCTGGGCATAGAGCATCGGGAAGACCGGAGAAGTCTCCATGCCCCAGGCTTCGGCCGCGTACTTCGGCAGGCGCATGGGGCCGTTGAGCTGGGCCGTGAAGTCGAAGGTCCATTTATTCATCGCCGTCGCGTACTGCAGGTTGAGCACGCCCTTGAAGCGGCTGGTCATCGGCCGCTCCACGAGGCCCTGGTTCAGCAGCGTCACCTTCGCGTCGGTGTAGCGGAACGTGGCGGTAATGTTGAAGCGCTCGATCGGATCGACCGAAAAGTCTACCTGGTACGTGTTGGTGTAAGATTTTCCGTCCAGGTTGTAGAAATAGATCAGGGGTTCGTTCAGCTCGTAATCGACTATGACCTGTTTGTTGAAATCATTGTGGAAGTAGTCGAAGCTCAGGTAAGTGTCGGTGCCTTCCGCGCCGAAGGGCAGGTAGAAGGTTACGTTGCCGCCCCAGGTCCAGGCGTCTTCCAGCAGGTCCAGCTCTTTCGAGAACACGGATGAAGTCGGGAACAGGTTCTTGTCGGGAATGATGAAGGCCTTGGCCGTGGAGAAGATGCCGAGGTTGTCGGTGAAGATGTTGGCGGTGCGGTAGCCGCGTCCGCCGAGGGCGCGGAGGGTGATCCAGTCGGCCGGCGACCAGCGAACATTGGCCCGCGGGGCGAAGAGCCAGCCGTGGAGGGAGTTGTACTGGAGGTTGAGGCCGCCCACGAACGTGAACTTCTCGTCCACCGTGAGGTTGTATTCGCCGAAGACTGAGACGGCGTTTTCTTTACGGCTGTAGTCGAGCCAGGACCCCGGTGTTTTGTAATAATCCGGGTACAGGTTGTGCAGGTCATAGCGGTAGGCCTGCTTGATGTCGTCGAACTGCCAGGTGGCACCGAATTCAATCCTGTGGTACTCGTTGATTTCGTTCTGGTAGATCAGGTTGGCGAAGGCCGAGTTCTGCTTGGCGTCGTAGTTCCGGATGCCGAAGAAGGAATTGAACTCGTGGTGGTTGAAATCGGCCACCAGGGCGATGTTGGCGTGGTTGTCTTCGGCAAGGGGCACGCCGATCTTGAGATAGCCGTTCGCGCTGCGGTTGATGATGCGGGAGCCCCAGATATTGTTGCTGAGGTTCTGGCTGTTGTCTTTCGTGGCCTCCATCTGGCCGCCGAGACGGTCGTCGTAGAGGAAGCGGCCGCCGAAGCGGATCTGCAAGCCGGTGGGCGCGTAGTAGAGCCAGCGGCTGGTGAAGTTGAGGTTGAGGTCCTGCGGCTCGTCGCGGAAGCCGTCCTGGTTGTGGTCCATTTTCGAGGCGGTGCCGCCCACGTGGGCCATGTTGATCATGCTCCACTTCTCGTTGAACTGGATGGCCGAGGCGATGTTGCCTTCGAACATGGCGTCGGTGCTGCCGTAGACCTGGACGAAGAGCGGGGTCTCGTCGGTGGGCTTGCGGTGCTCCATGTTGATCTGGCCGGTGATGGCCTCCAGGCCGTTGATCACGGACGAAGGGCCCTTGGCGATCTGGATGCTTTCGAGCCACTGGCCGGGTACGAACGACATGCCGAAGGGAGCGGCGATGCCACGCATCACGGGCCGGTTTTCGTCGAGCATCTGGGTGTAGGTGCCGGAGAGCCCCAGGAGCTTGATCTGGCGGGCGCCGGTCACGGCGTCGGAGAAGCCGACCGTGACGCTGGCGGAGTTTTCGAAGCTCTCGGCCAGGGCGCAGCAGGCCATCTTGCACAGGCCCGCCGCCGTGATGACTTCGGTCTTGATGCTCTTGAGCTTGGGCATGGTGGACTGCTGGGCGACGACTTTCGATGCGTCCAGGTCGTTCTCGCCGCTGAGGTAGAATTTCGCTTCGGCGGTGCCGGGCTCGACGACCACCGTGTCGCGGGTGTAGCCCACATAGGTGGCGATCAGCGTGGCGCGGCCGGTCAGTATCAGGGTGAATTCACCGTTCGCGTCGGTCTCGATGAGCTTCTCGCGCTCCATGTGGTAGACCTGGGCGAAGGGCAGGGGCTCGGTGCCGCCGTTCGGCTTCTGGTAATAGACGTAGCCGTGGAAATTCTGTGCAAGGGCCGGCACCAGGCTCAGGCACAAGGTTATGAATGGGAGGATTCTTCTCATGGTGTTTCTGTTGGGTTGATTATCAGATTCTTCGTCGGGCGGAAGCCCTCCTCAGAATGACAATACTTCGCTGTCATGCTGAAGAATGACAATACTTCGCTGTCATGCTGAGCGAAGCGAAGCATCTGGTATCAGATCAACCAAACAGAAAGGAGGGAAAGGGCGGCGCGCTCCGGCAAGGGCGGGGCGTGCGAGATCTGCATGAGCAGGTGGGCGGGGAGCGTCTGTGCGAAGCAAGGCGTCTCGAAGACGAGGGGCAGGCCCGCGTCGGGCGCTCCGGCGGTGCGGTCGATGCCGCTGTCGCTGTCCTGCGCATCCGTGAGCACGTAGACCTGCGTAGTGCAGCAGTCCTGATCGTGGTGATGGTCGTGGTCCGCGTCGTGGCTGTGGTGGTGGATGGCCTCGCAGGAAACGTCCCCCAGCATCCAGACAAAGTGCCGGCTCCCGTCTTCACGACAGGTGTGGATGCCGAAGCCCGCGTAGGAAAACACGTAGGCCAGGGCCAGCAGCAGGCAGCAGAAGAGTCTCGATGCTTGTTTCATTGGATGCAAAAATAAAGATTATTGACTATATTTGCAAAATACAACTCGTCAAATCATAATTAATTAGGATATGAAACCATTCTGGAAAGTCGTATTCGGCGGTTGCCTGGGTACCATCATTGCCTTTCTGCTTGTCAATCTCATTTTCTTCTGGGTCATCGGCGCGGCCGTATCCTCGATCGGGAAGGATGCCGAGAAGCAGCCGGCTGTTCCCCGGAACGCCATCCTGAAGATCGATCTGAGCAATCCCATTGCGGAAAGGACCAAGGATGACGTCAGCTTCAATCTGCTGGCCGGCAGCGCCGACCTGTCGAAGAGCGTTTCGCTGCTCGATGCCGTGCAGGCACTCGAGCTGGCCGCCGCGGATCCCCAGATCCGCTTCGTCTACCTGAAGGCGGACGAGCTCAACATGGGTATCGCGCAGGCAGAGGAGTTCCGCAGCGCGCTGATGCGCTTCCGCGAGAGTGGCAAGCCCGTCATCTCCTACAGCCAGAATCTCTCCGGCGGGACCTATTACCTGGCTTCCGTCGCCGACAAGGTGATTCTCAATGCATACGGCGACTGCTCGATCGTGGGCCTGAATTCCATGCAGATCTACTACAAGGACCTGATCGACCACCTGGGCGTCGACATCCAGCTGATCCGCCACGGCAAGTATAAATCCGCCGGCGAGCCCTATATCAAGAGCGAAATGAGCCAGGAGAACCGTGAACAGTACGAGCAGATGCTTTCGAGCATCTGGGGCGTGATTGCGGAAGGCGTGGCCGCTTCGCGCAGCATCACGACCGAACAGCTCAACCACTGGATCGACAACCTGGCCATCTACAACGCCGAGGAAGCGAAAAAGGCCGGCCTGGTCGACGAACTCTGGTACGACGACCAGGTGCGCGACTATTTCTGCACGCTTTGCGACGTGAAGAAAGCCAAGAACCTGCGCTACGTCTCGTTGAGCGATTATGCGAAGGCCCGTGTGAAGGCCAACTACCGCGCCAAGGAAAAGATCGCCGTGCTCTATGCGGACGGCGAGATCGTGATGGACGACGACGGGATGGGCACCATCGGCAACAAATTCGCCCGCCAGATCGCCCGGGTCCGTCAGGACTCTTCGATCAAGGCCGTGGTATTCCGCGTCAACAGCCCGGGCGGCAGCGTCCAGGCTTCCGCTGCCATCGAGCGGGAGATCGAACTGCTGAAGGCCTGCAAGCCCGTGGTCGCCAGCTATGGCGGATATGCGGCGTCGGGCGGCTACTGGATCAGCTGCAACGCCGACAAGATCTTCTCCGACCGGAGCACGCTCACCGGCTCGATCGGTGTCTTCGGCCTGATTCCGAGTTTCGGGCGGGCTCTCAAGAAGAACGTGCACCTGAATGTCTATGAGGTGTCCACCCACAAGCATGGCTCGCTGGCCAATGGCATGAATCCGCTCGACGCGGAGGAAGAAGCCACCATGCAAAAGACGATTGATGAGACCTACGAGGACTTCGTGGGACGCGTGGCAGCCGGACGCGGCATGTCGACCGATGCGGTCGACGCCATCGCGCAGGGCCGCGTGTGGGCTGGCGCCGATGCCATCAAGATCGGCCTGGTCGACGAACTGGGCGGCCTGACCGACGCCATCCGCTATGCGGCCTCGATGGTCTCGCTCGAAAACTATCGTCTGGTCGAATATCCGGAAGTTCCCTCGCTGTATGACCAGCTGCTCGCCTCGATGTCCGAAGAGGTTACCGAACAGGATATCCGGGCCGGCTGGAAGAACCATGCCGCCCGGGTCAGCCAGTGGCTGCTCGGCCTGCGCGGCCCGGAAATGGCCGCCCGGATGGACAATATCGTGATCGTCCTTCAATAATGCAGAAAATGAAACAGATGCATGGCTTCTGGCTGGCGCTTGCCGTCGTGCTCCTGGCCCTGCCGGTGCCGGCCCAGACGCGCCATGCCTCCGCCAACCAGGGCAAGGTCTGGTATGTGAGCCAGGGCAGCGGTTCCAACCGGAACGACGGTACGCGTGAGAATCCGCTCAAGAACATCCAGAAAGCCATCGACATGGCCGCCTCCGGCGACGTGATCTGCGTGGCGGAAGGCAATTATTACGGGCTGCTCAACTGCGGCTACATCAAGGTCAACAAAGGCGTCTCCATCATCGGCGGTTATTCGGCCGACTTCTCGGAACGCGACGTCCTGCAATACAGGACGCTCATTCAGCCGACCGCCACCTCGAACGGCACGCTCCAGGGGCAGGGCACCGTCCAGATCCATGTGCTGCAGAGCGGCACGCTCGTCGAACTGGACGGCCTGATCATGGACCGCGGCAACTCGGTGGCGTATGACCGGAATGGCGAAGGAAAGCCCGCCGGGGTCGAAACGGGAATGATGTGTCCGATCGGCTCGGCCGGCAAAGGTGCGCCGGGTGTCCCCGAAGACCAGTTCCATACCGCCGAGACGGCGATCGTGCACATCAATACGGGCTCCCGCTGCGATGTGACCATCCGCAACTGCGCGTTTCTCAACGGTCCGTATTATGGCCTGACCGGGTCCACCTTCGGCGCGAAGGTGACCGTGGACAACTGCATTTTCGTGAACATCCGCATGGCGGCCGTGGAGTTGCGCGGCGCTTCCGCGACGAACAACAGCCAGACGGTCTTCACCCACAATACCGTGCTCTTCAGCTGGTCGCGTCTCCGTGACCTGCACGACATGGGCTACGGCTACCGCTACATGCCCCGCAACGACACGAAGTTCGACCGCAACATCGTCGGCTGCAGCGTTTTTGCTGCGCTCGACCGGACGCATGTGGACAATCCGCCCGCCAGGGAGGAAGAGCGTGTGACCACCTGCGAACATTCGCTGTTCTTCCTCAACCGCCAGGCCGATCTCGTCCTGCCCGGCGGCGGTACCTTCCTGCGGGTCCGCGTCGATGACTTCGAAGATGTGGAACAGCTGGCTGAAGTGTCTGACAATGAGGATGTCGACGACCCGGAAGATTTGTTCGGCGATGCCATTGACAAAGCCTATCTCAAAGGGTTCCGGCAGGTGACCGCCGACAAGCCGGAAGGGAAGATGTTCGCCAACCACTATCCCGTGGAAGAAGCGCTGAAACTCTTCGGCGCCGTCGAAAAATACGGTGCGCAGAAACCGGAATAAGAGCGTATGAAAACCCGATTGTCCGTCCTGGCGCTTGCCTTGCTGGCCTTCCTGCCTTTGCGGGCCGAGCGCGTCATCCGTGTCAACCTGGCGGGCTATCTGCCCGATGACGTCAAGGTGGCGGTCGCCCTGGCACCCGCAGCGCCGGCGGCCCGTTTTCCGGCCTCCTGTGCGTTTACGGTCTGTGATGCCCTGACGGACGCGGTCGTCCTCTCGGGGGAGGCGCCGGGGGATCTTTCCCCGAAATGGGCGTTGCTGAGTTACCGCATCGATTTCTCGCCGCTGCAGGAAGCAGGCGCGTACTATATCGAATGCGACGGCGTCCGTTCGCCGGTGTTCCGCATCGGCTGGGATGTCTACGACGGTCTGGCCGATTTTCTGCTGACCTACCTGCGCCAGCAGCGCTGCGGCGACAATCCCTACAACAACCATGTCTGCCACGCGCACGACGGTTATATCGTGGACCATCCCACCCGCACAGGCGAGCATATCGACGTGACGGGCGGCTGGCACGACGCCACCGACTACCTGCAGTACACGACCACCTCCGCGACGACCATCTATCAGATGGCTTTTGCCTGGAAATATGCCGAAGACCGTTCGGTGTTCGGCGACCGCTTTGACGCGACGGGCCGTCCCGGCGCCAACGGCATCCCCGACATCCTCGACGAGGTGAAATGGGGCCTTGACTGGCTCGACAAGATGAATCCCGCGCCGCGGGAGATGTACAACCAGATTGCGGACGACCGCGATCACGCCGGTATGCGGCTGCCGTATCTCGATTCGGTGGATTACGGCTACGGGCCGGGTGCCGGCCGTCCCGTCTATTTCGTGACGGGCAAGCCGCAGATTGCCGGAAAGAAGATGAACCGGACCACGGGCGTTTCCTCCATCGCGGCGAAGTTCGCGTCGTCGTTCGCCCTGGGCGCCGATGTGATCCGGGAATGGTATCCTGACTTTGCCGCCCGGATTGAGGGCAAGGTTCAGGATGCCTGGGACTTTGCCCTGGAAGTGCCGGGCAATACGCAGACGGCGTGCGTGGTTTCGCCCTATTTCTACGAAGAGGATACCTGGGTGGACGACCTGGAACTGGCCGCCGCTACGCTGTATGCGCTGGGCCGGGGTGAGGCGTGGCGGCAGCAGGCTGCCTACTGGGGTGAGCAGGAGCCCGTTTCTCCCTGGATGGAGCGGGGACGCGGTCCCGGGAAAGAATATCACCACTATCAGTGGTACCCTTTTATCAATCTGGGCCACTGGCTGCTGGCGGAAAGCGACGATGCGGATGTCCGCTCAGAGTTCGCCGGCTATATGCGGGAAGGCCTGTCGGATGTGCAGCAGCGCGGGGCCTCCGATCCGTTCCGGCACGGCGTGCCGTATCTCTGGTGTTCCAACAACCTGACTTCCTCGGCTGTGACGCAGGCCTGGCTCTACGAACGGGCCACCGGCGATGCGCAGTTCCGGGCGGAAGAGACGGCGCTGCGGGACTGGCTTTTCGGCTGCAATCCCTGGGGCACGTCGATGATAGTCGGCTGGCCCGCTGCGCAGTTGCCGGGCTATGATACGCCCACCGATCCCCATTCCTCCTATGTGAAAGTGAACGGCGACCTGCCGCTGGGCGGCCTGATCGACGGGCCGATCTATCGCCAGCTATTCCTGGACCGGGCGGGTTCCGCACTCTCGCGGCCCGACGATTTTGCCCAGTTCAACCAGGGCCTGGCGGTCTATCACGATGACATCGGCGACTACGCCAGCAACGAGCCCACGATGGACGGCACGGCGGGTCTGGTCGCCTACGCGGCGGAACTGGAAGCCCGCGGCCGCGCCGGGAAGTCCTGTCATCCTGAGCGCAGCGAAGGATCTTTCCTGAAAGACCGCTTCGGCGCCATCGTCCGCGTCCGTCCCGGCGAAAAAGTGGTCTATCTCTGCTTCACCGCCGACGAGAATTTCAACGGCGCGGAGACCATCCTCAAGACCCTGCAGAAGCAGAAGGTCAAAGGCAATTTCTTCCTGACAGGCAACTGTATGCGTTACGTGCCGAACCAGGATGTGATCCGCCGCATCGTGGCGGAAGGGCACTATGTGGGCGGCCATTCCGACGGCCATGTGCTCTATTGTGACTGGGGTGCCGGCCGGCCGAACCTGATGAGCGCCGACAGCATCGTGGCCGACCTGCGCGCCAACTATGCGGAACTGTCGAAGTTCGGCGTGCCGCGTTCAGCCGCGCGCTGGTTCCTGCCGCCGTACGAGCACTACAACGATTTCAGCGTGGACGTTCTCACCGCGATGGGTGTCCGCGTGGTCAACTATACCCCGGGCATCGGCACGCCGGCCGACTACACGACGCCCGACATGAAGAACTATCGGCGGGCGCAACCGCTCATCGACGGGCTCTGGAAATTCGAACGGGAGCAGGGCCTCCATGGCGCGCTGCTGCTCATCCACCCGGGCATCCATCCGGACCGTCCGGAGAGCGAGCGTCTCTACAACCGACTTGGCGAGATCATCCGCTACCTGAAGAAGAAAGGATATCGCTTTGAAAGACTTCCCTAAATGACTATGTATCAGATAACCAGAAAGAATATGCTGACTCCCGCCATCTGCCTGATGGATGTGGAGGCGCCGCGCATCGCCGCTGCGGCGATGCCGGGCCAGTTCCTGATCGTGCGGGCCCGGCCGGAAGGAGAACGGATTCCCCTGACCATCTGTAACTACGACCGGTCTGCCGGCACCGTCACGATTGTGACCCAACTCATCGGCGCTTCGAGCCGCTTGATCTGCGCGCTGGAAGAAGGCGACTGCTTCACCGATGTGGTCGGCCCGCTGGGCCGTCCTTCCGATTTTGTGGAGCTGCCCGACGAGGCGCTGCGAGGCCGCCGCTATCTGTTTGTGGCAGGCGGACTCGGCACGGCCCCGGTCTATCCGCAGGCGAAATACCTGCATGAACGGGGGGCGAAGGTCGACGTGATCGTCGGCGCGAAAACGGCCGGCCTGCTGATCTTGCGCCAGGAGATGGCCTCCGTCTGTGACCATCTGTATGTATGCACCGACGACGGCTCCGAAGGCCATCACGGGCTGGTTACTGAAAAGATCAAGCTGCTGCTGGAAGCGGGGGAGACCTACGACCAGGCGGTAGCCATCGGTCCGATGATCATGATGAAGTTCGTGACGCTGACGCTGCGCGATTCGGGCATTCCCCTGGTGGTGAGCCTCAATACGCTGATGGTCGACGGCACCGGCATGTGCGGCTGCTGCCGCATCACGGTGGGCGGCAAGGTCCGTTTCGCCTGTGTGGAAGGGCCGGAATTCAACGCCTACGAGGTCGACTTCGACGAGGCCCTGCGCCGCCAGACGATGTATCGTCCGCAGGAGCAGGAAGCTGATCACAAATGTAAAATCGGGAGGAACTGACATGGCTGAAAAGATTGGACGCGTTCCCGTGCGGGAACAGGACCCGAAGGTGCGGGCCCGCAATTTCGAAGAAGTCTGCTACGGATACAATGAGCAGGAAGCGCTGCTGGAAGCGTCGCGCTGCCTGAATTGCCGCAATCCCCGCTGTGTGCAGCACTGTCCGGTGGGCATCCAGATTCCTGCATTCATCGCGCAGATGAAGGCCGGTGCCTTTGCCGAGGCCGCTGCCGTGATCGCCCGCGACAGCTCGCTGCCCGCGGTCTGCGGACGCGTCTGCCCGCAGGAAACGCAGTGCGAAGGCAGCTGCATCCTGGGTGTGAAAGGCGAGCCGGTGGCCATCGGCAAGCTGGAACGCTTCGTGGCCGACTGGTCGCGCGCAAACGGCGGCGTGCCGGTCGAAAAGGCGCCGGCCAACGGCAAGAAGGTGGCCGTGGTGGGCAGTGGCCCTTCGGGTCTGGCCTGTGCCAGCGATCTGGCCAAACTGGGCTACGACGTGACCATCTTCGAAGTCCTGCATAAGGCGGGCGGCGTGCTGCAATACGGCATTCCGGAGTTCCGCCTGCCGAAGGAGAGGGTCGTGGAGCCCGAGATCGACAGCGTCCGGGCGCTGGGTGTCAAGATCGAGACCAACGTGGTGGTCGGCCGCACGCTGACGGTCGACGACCTGCTCGACCGCGAAGGTTTCCAGGCGGTGTTCGTGGGTTCCGGCGCGGGTCTGCCGCGTTTCATGGGCATTCCCGGCGAAAGTCTCAACGGCGTGTTTTCCGCCAATGAATTCCTGACCCGCAGCAACCTGATGCGGGCGTTCGATCCCGCCAGCGACACGCCCATCTTCGTAGGCAAACGGGTGGCCGTGGTCGGCGGCGGCAATGTCGCCATGGACGCGGCCCGCACCGCGCTACGCCTGGGTTCCGAGGTGACCATTGTCTATCGCCGTACGGAGAAAGAGCTTCCAGCCCGCGCTGAGGAAGTGCACCATGCCCGCGAGGAGGGCATCGAGTTTCGGATGCTGACCAATCCGGTGGAGATTCTGGGCGACGAGAACGGCTGGGTCCGCGCGCTGCGCTGCATCCAGATGGAGTTGGGCGAGCCCGATGCCAGCGGCCGCCGCAGTCCGATCCCGGTAGCCGGCTCCGAATTCGACATTCCGGCCGATGAAGTGATCATGGCGCTGGGAACTTCGCCGAACCCGCTGATCTCCAGTACGACGAAAGGGCTCGAAACCGAGCGTCACGGTTGCATCGTGGCCGACGAATCCGGCGCGACCTCACGTCCGGGCGTCTTCGCCGGCGGTGACGCCGTCACAGGCGCCGCCACGGTCATCCTCGCCATGGGCGCCGGCCGCCGCGCTGCCGCCGCCATCGATGCGTATCTCCGGAACTAAGGTTAAATCTAAAAAAATGCTGCCGATGTCCCAAAATCGGGGACATCGGCAGCGTTTGTCTACGGATTTGCTTTTGATGTCCCAGTTTTGGGGACATCAACGACAGTATCCCGATTATTTCTCCGCCGGCTTGACGTAGCGGTCGCCGGTGACGGTCTTGACGGCGTCGATGAAGGCCGGGGCATAGGCCGGGGCCGTGCGGCGGCCGCGGACGATCTCTCCGTTCTCACTGGGCTGCATGGTCTGGTCGTTGTGCTTGACGATGAGGAATCGGGCCAACTTGTCCCAGCGTTTCATCATCTTGTCGGTGTAGGCTTCCGTCTTGGCCGTCAGGAAAGCGGCCCGGTCGCCCGGCGTCATCTTCACAGCCTTCTCTTCCACCTCTTTCTGGTCGGCGGCATAGTAATCTTCCAGCTCTTTCTGGGCATCGCGCAGATCTCCGATCATGGCGCTCCAGCGCGGATAGACCATGTTGGCCACGAAGTTGTTCATCCAGAACGCACTTTCGGTACTGAAGACGCGGATGTCGTTGTTCTCGGCGCGGAAAGGCTCCGGTACGCGGGTGATGCCGCAGTAGACGGGCACGTAGGCCGAGGTCGTGGCGTCGTCCATGTTGAAATAGGTCACCCCGCCCACGGCGTCGGGCAGCCAGGAGCGCATTTGGCAGACCATGGTCATGCCGCTCTGCTGGCAGCCGATCGGGCGTTCGCGGAACATGGCGGTGGAGTCGCTGCTGAAGAAATTGACGGACTGGCTGCGGTAGGGGGAGGCGTAGGGACCGGCGCTGACGTCAGCCGTCATGTCGAGGGCCGTGCCTTCATAGTGGTCGCGCATGTCATCCATCAGCTCGCGGACGGAAACGGGCGCCTTGGGCTTGATCCAGAGCGGCAAATGGTCGATGGTGGAAGTATCTCCGTTGATGAAAGGCAGGTAGGCATCCATTTCCGCCGTGTCGTAGTGGCGGCGGAAGAAGCTCCAGACGCGGGCCTCACAATAACGGATGGCGCTGAAATCCAGCGGTCCATAGGCCTCGCGGAAGCTGAAATCCGCATCAGAGCCTTCGTAGAAGCCCAGTTCGCGCGCCAGCGACACCACGTCGGCGGCGTACATGCATTCGCCGGGGATTTCGCAGTAGCCGCGCTGCCTGTCGGCCTTGGAAACTTTCTTCACCTGCGGGAACTGCCGGATGCGGCTGGCGTTGGCATAGGCGCAGACGCAGTCGTCAGGGACGCGGAGCGCCACCCACACGGCGCCCTTGCGGCCCGGGCCCTTGCCCACGAGTTCCATGATCCAGGCCTCGTCCTTGTCGCAGACGGCGAACGATTCGCCTGTTGCACTGTAGCCGTATTCCTGGACGAGTCCATGCATCACGACAATGGCTTCACGGGCGGATGTGCTGCGCTGCAGCGCCAGGTGCATCAGCGTGAAATAATCGAGGTAACCGTCGCGGTTCATGAGTTCGCGGCGGCCGCCCCAGGTCGTCTCGACAATCGATACCTGGTTCTCGTTCATCAGCCCGACCACCTTGTAGGTATAAGGTGCCTCGGCCACGAAGCGCTCGGAGGTCTGCGGACCCCAGCTCCGGATGGTGATCATTTCGCCTTCCGCATGGCGGCCCGGCATGAAGAAATCGAGCGGCTGCAGGAAGCCGAAGCTGTCGCAGTTATAGGTGCACATGACGCTTCCGTCGGCGGAAGCCTTCTTTCCGACAATCAGGTTCGTGCAGGCGAACGAGGCCACCACCGAACACAGCAGGATGGCCGAGAGTATCAGCTTTTTCATGGTTTCTATTTGTTAATGAGTTGATTATGCTTGCCGGAAGCAGGAAAGCAGTTCGCTTTTCGGCACGCTCTGCTGTTCGCCGCTGGCGAGGTTCTTGAGCGTGACGGTGCCGTCGGACACCTCCTGGTCGCCCACAATGGCGAGGTACGGGATGCCTTTGCGGTCGGCATATTCAAACTGTTTCTTGAGCTTCGTGTTGTCGGGATACACTTCGCAGGCCACGCCGCCAGCCCGCAGGCCAGCAGCAATGGGCAGCGCGTAGGCGATCTCGCGGTCTCCCATGTTGGTGAAAAGGACCGTGGCGGCTGCCGCGCCGTCTTTCGGGAAAAGGTCCAGGCCTTTGAGCACGTCGTAGATGCGGTCGGCGCCGAAGCTGATGCCCACGCCCGACATGTTCGGGAGGCCGAAGATGCCGGTCAGGTCGTCGTAGCGCCCGCCGCCGCAGATGCTGCCGATGGCAAAATCGAGGGCCTTGACTTCGAAGATGGCACCTGTATAGTAGTTCAGGCCGCGGGCGAGCGAGAGGTCCAGCTCGACCGGCTGGCGGATGCCCGCTTCGGCAATCAGGCCGAAGAGCGTCTCCACCTCTTCCAGACCCTTCATGCCGGTTTCCGAGGCGGCGAGCAGTTCGCGCATCCGCGCGATTTTCTCCTGCGTCGTGCCCGACAGGGTCAGGACCGGTTCGATGAGAGCGATGGCCTGTGCCGTAAGGCCTTTCTCCACCAGTTCCTGTTTCACGGCGTCAATGCCGATCTTGTCGATCTTGTCGATCGCCACGGTGATGTCAATCAGTTTGTCAGGCTGGCCCGACACTTCGGCCAGGCCGGAGAGGATCTTGCGGTTGTTGATCTTGATGCAGACCCGGATGCCCATCTGGCCGAACACGTCGTCCACGATCTGCACGAGTTCCAGTTCGTTCAGCAGCGACTTGCTGCCGATCACGTCAACGTCGCACTGGTAAAACTCCCGGTAGCGGCCCTTCTGCGGGCGGTCGGCACGCCAGACCGGCTGGATCTGGTAGCGTTTGAAGGGGAAGGAAATCTCGTTCTGGTGCTGGACCACGAAACGGGCGAAAGGCACGGTCAGGTCGTAGCGGAGACCCTTCTCGCAGACCTTGAGCGACAGGCCGTTGCTGTTGAAACGGGGATTGCCTTCCGCATCAGTGCAGCAGTAGTCGGAAAACTCGATGCCGCTGAAACAGTCGCCGGAGTTGAGCACCTTGAACAGCAGTTTGTCCCCTTCCTCGCCGTATTTGCCCAGCAGGGTGCCGAGGTTTTCGATGGAAGGCGTTTCGATGCACTGGTAGCCGTACTTCCGGAAGACGTTGCGGACGACCTGGAAGATATAGTTGCGGCCGGTCATCTCGGCCGGTCCGAAATCGCGGGTCCCTTTGGGGATGGAGGGTTTCTGGGCCATGTTATTCGTAGACTGCGATCGGGATTTCCGTGAGAATGGCTTCCTTGCTGCCGTACGGGCGGTGCGCCTCATAGTACACCGAGAAACGCTCGTAGGTCACATTCTCGATCTTGACGTGGTCGTCATTCACGAAATTGATATCCTTTCCTTCCTCGTACTCACCGGAGCCACGGCCGGCGTTGTTCATCTTCTCGAAGTAGATCTTCTTGTCCTTGACGTAGAACAGGAGCTGCCTGCTGGACGTATAGTCCATCGAGGAAACGTCGATATAGGTGAAATGCTTGTGGTCCTTCTTGAAGGAAAGGGCTTTGTAATAGATCATCTGTGTATAGCGGATGGTCGGGTTGGTCTTGTCGACGAACGTGACCTCGATGCCGCCGTTCGAATTCAGGTCACCGTCCCAAGTCGCTTTGAAATAATCATTTTCCTGTGATCCGCTGGCATGGACCGGCCACCAGTCATCGTAGAGATTCTTGACGGTTCGGGAATCATCGCAGGAAGCGGTCATCAGCAGGGTGGCTGCCAGAAAAACGAGGTGGAAAACTTTGATCCGCATGATGGTAAGAGTGTTGTATTTCTCTTGCAAATATACAAAAATATGGTAATCTTTGTAAGGATTAAATACTGACATCATGAAAACGCACTGGCTTCCGGGAGCAGGGCTCCTGCTGCTTTCCTTCCTGTTCGCGGCCTGCGGCGCCGCGGGTCCTGCCGCGTCCGATACGACGCAGGACAACCGGGTCAATGTCGGATACGGCACGGCCGACAAGGATAATGTGAACTATTCCGTTTCGACGGTCAAGGTGTCCGATAAGGAAATCGCCACGTACAGCAACATGTACGACTATCTGCGGGGACGGGTTCCGGGCGTCGTCGTCGGTCCGGGCAATTCCATCACGATCCGCGGCATCAATTCGATCAATGCCTCCACCGAGCCGCTGATCCTGGTCGACGGCGTGGAGGTGAATGACTTGAGTTCGATCAATCCCCTGGATGTCTATTCCGTCGACGTGCTCAAAGATGCCTCCTCTTCCATCTACGGCGTCCGGGGCGGCAACGGCGTGATTCTGATTACGACGAAAGGGGCCCGGCATACCGATACGGACAAGTAGTTGCAGCGCAAAAGAACAGCGACAGCCTTTTTTTTCTAATTTTGCGGTTTGTTAAACATTGAATGTCCATGAAGGAGAGCCTTTTAAATAAGATTTGCGCCGAATATACCCTGGCCGACGAAGTCAAGGCCATGGGGATCTATCCCTATTACCGCCCCATCGAATCGGGACAAGATCCCGTCGTCAAGATGCAGGGCAGAGATGTCATGATGTTCGGCTCCAATTCTTATCTGGGCCTTTCCGACGATCCGCGCCTGAAAGAAGCCGCCATCGAGGCCATCCGCAAATACGGCACCAGCTGCTCCGGTTCCCGTTTCCTCAACGGTACCCTTGACATCCACCTGGCGCTGGAAGAGAAACTGGCAAAACTGGTCGGCAAAGAAGAAGCCGTAACCTACAGCACCGGCTTCCAGGTAAATCTGGGCGTCGTGTCCTGCCTGGGCTTCCGCAATGGATACATCTTTCTGGATGCCCTGGACCATGCCTGCATCATCGACGGCAGCCGCCTGTCATACAGCCGGGTGCTGAAGTTCCCCCACAACGACGTCGAATCCCTGGAAAAACGTCTGGCACTGGCTCCGGTCGATGCGCCGAAGCTCATCGTCGTCGACGGTGTCTATTCCATGGAAGGTGACATCGCTCCGGTTCCGGACATCGTGGCTCTCTGTGAGAAATACAATGCCTCCCTGATGATTGACGACGCGCATGGTCTTGGCGTAATGGGCGACCATGGACGCGGCACGGCCGACCATTTCGGCCTGACCGACAAGGTGGACCTCATCATGGGCACTTTCTCCAAGTCCTTCGGTTCGCTGGGTGGTTTCATCGCCGGCGACCACGAGGTGCTCAACTATCTCAAGCACAACTCCCGTTCGCTGATTTTCAGCGCCAGCATGCCGCCGGCCAACGTGGCCGCCGTCAGCAAGGCCATCGACATCATGCTTTCGGAACCTGAGCGCCTCGACCATCTCTGGGCCCTGACCCGTCACGCCCACGAAGAATTCAAAGCACGCGGCTTCGACATCGGCCATACCCAGTCGCCGATCATCCCGCTCTTCGTCCGCGACCTGCAGAAATGCCTGACAGCCGTGAAGATGGCGCTCGACGAAGGCATCTTCATCACCCCGGTCATCCCGCCGGCCGTTCCCGAAGACTCCGTCATCGTCCGTTTCGCCCTGATGGCGACCCACAGCTTCGAACAGCTCGACGAAGCCATTGACAAGCTGACGAAGGTGTTCAGGAAGCTGGAGATTATTCCGTAGTTACTCCCAGATGACGTTGATGTCCCCAAAACTGGGACATCCAAAGCAAATCCATAGAAAAACGCTGCCGGTGTCCCCGATTTTGGGACATCGGCAGCGTTTTTTTCTCCTTTTCGAAAATAAGACTTGACAACGGCCTTTCCTGATATTATCTTTGTGATGTAACCGTTAGATTTGTGCTGAATGAAAACGATCTTTGAAACCGCTCTTCATCAGAAAGAGCAGCAGGAACATACGAATACGACATAGATTGGTTGGAAGCAGAAGAAGTTGGATACGAAGAAAAGGAATGTGGAGATGGGAAAGATGGAGTTTCAGTTGGTGACCACGGATCACCTTGTTGACAGGTTATGGTTTCAGGATGATGATGATTTCAAGGCTGGTATGAATGGTGTGGCCGTCGTTGCTCATCTGTTGGAAATGGAAGTCTTGTCATTTATTCTTATGTCTAATCACGTGCACTTTGTCCTATGTGGATGCCATGATGAATCGTTGATGTTCATCAATGAGTTCAAACGTCACCATTCGGCATACTTGCAAAGGAAGTATGGACTCAAGGAGTTCCTGCGACGGAATGATGCGGATGTTCAAAAGGTATCCACTGAAGACGAATCGCTCGAAAGGGCCATTGCCTATGTGCAGATGAACAGCGTAGCTGCCAATATCTGCCTGCATCCTACCGGTTATCCCTGGGGAACGGGCAATGCCTTTTTCAAATTGACGCCCATTCATGGAAGAATCCTCGCGACCATGTCCCGGCGTTCCCAAATCAAGTGTCTCAGAAGCAATATAGAATTACCGGAAGGCATCCGCATTTCGGATGGCTATGTCTTACCCGAATCATTCGTGCAGGTTCGTTTTGTCGAAGATATTTACAGGACGCCCGCACGATTCAATTTTTTTTTGAGCAACTCTTCAAAAGCAAAGCGGAAATTGGAGACGAACCCTGACCTTCCTTCATTCAGAGACCAGATTATTCTTTCCGCCATTCCTGATCTATGCCGGTCCCTCTATCGGCAACCGTCTCTCAACGAGCTGTCTTCAGGTCAACAAGGAGAGGTCGTCAGGCAGTTGCGCAGGCGTTTCAGTGCAGATATCCATCAGCTGGTCAGAGTGACGGGAATTGTATACCCGGAGATGGCCAGGATGCTGGATAGTATCTAAATATTGCTGCCGATGTCCCTAAACGTTGGACACCGGCAGCATTTTTCCTTCAAAACGTTGTTGATGTCCCAAAATCAGGGACATCAACAACATTTAGGAGTTATTTTCGTTTGTAGATATAGCGGTAAAAGAGGTGTGAGCCGGAAGGGTCTTGTCCGAACCAGTGGATCGGCCCGCCGACATTGTACGATTCTTCCCGAAGGATCAGCCTGTCGGTCGTTACTTCTGCCACATCATAGAAATAGCCCCCATTGATGAAGATATGGTTATATCTGTATTTCCACTGACCCTGTCCCCACTCATCCGACATCCCTTTGGCGCGAAAAGAGCCATTGTCCTTGAAGGAAAACTCCCTATAGGGAAAGACATTGTTGACATCCTTGATCCTAACGAGTTTCCCATCCTCCCATTCTTCTGACTGCGTCGAAACGAATACCCAGTCTTTACATAAAGTAGACACTTGGTATTTATTCTTTACCGACTGATCGACGAAGTTTTCTCCGAAGAACTCGATTTGTTCACTCTCTTCAATGATAGACTCACAGGCAGACACCGGAAACAGTATCAATGCAACGGCAAACAGAAGGACAAGACGTTTCATAAAAAAGATGTTTGCAGTATAGATGCACGAAGGTATCAAAATGTTGCGTCCTGACTGCCGAAAGATTTGTTATCGACAGCAAGGAAGCTTTATATTTCCTTATCCCACAGAATCTCGTTCTGGATACGGACGCTTTCTTCGTGGATGACGCTGAAGAGAGCGCGGAGGAATCGCTCGTCCAGGTTTTCCTTGCGGCCTTTGCTGACCATGTTGTCGAGGAGCGCGTCCCAGCGGCCCATCTGCAGGATGGCGATGTTGTGTTCTTTCTTGTAGGTGCCGATCTTTTCGGAGACGGCCATGCGCGAACGGAGGATATCCAGCAGGTTCTCGTCGATGACGTCGATGCGGGCACGCAGCTGGTCGATGTTTTCGCGGTAGTCGGAGGCTTCGCTGTCGGCGTCGCGCACGACGATCTGCTCGCCGAGCATGACCCGGAGCGCATCGGGCGTGAGCTGCTGCTTGGCATCGCTCAGGGCCCGGTCGGGGTTGCAGTGCGACTCGATCATCAGACCTTCGAGGCCCAGGTCCATGGCGCGCTGGCTCAGTTCCAGCAAATACTTGCGGTCCCCGCCCATGTGCGAGGGGTCGGCGAAGAAAGGCAGCTCGGGGAAGCGGGTGCGGAGCTCGATGGCGACGCGCCAGCCCGGATCGTTCCGGTAACCTCCGGTCTGCAGGGTCGTGAAGCCGCGGTGGATGACACCCAGCTTCTTGACACCGGCCCGGTTGAGGCGCTCCAGCGCACCGATCCAGAGTTCAAGGTCGGGGCTGACCGGATTCTTGACCAGCACGGGGATATCGGTGCTGCCCAGCTTGTCGGCGATTTCCTGCATCATGAAGGGGTTGGCGGATGTCCGTGCGCCGATCCACAGAATGTCAAGTCCATGGTCGAGGCAGGCCTGGATGTGGTCTTTGCTGGCCACTTCCGTGCAGGTGAACATGCCGAATTCCTCCTTGACGCGCTGGAGCCACTTGAGGCCCGGCGTGCCGATGCCCTCGAAACTTCCCGGATGGGTGCGGGGTTTCCAGATACCGGCGCGGAAGACGTGGATGCCGAAGCTGGCCAGGCCTTCTGCCGTTTTCATGACCTGCTCTTCGCTTTCAGCGGAGCAGGGGCCCGCGATGACCATCGGGCGGGGGAGGGTGAAGAACCCCCATTCGGATATCGGAATCAGATCGAGTTTGTCTGCCATGGTTTCTGATGCTTAACGGATGATTTTCTTGATGCGGTTGGCCTCTTCGATCAGGGCGCGGATCTTGTCCTGGTCGTAGTCGGCGATGGCGTCGCGAAACGCCTTCATTTTTTCGAGGTACGTGTCGATGACGCGGAGCACGTTGTCATGGTTCTGGGAGAGGATCGGAACCCACATGTCGGCGCTGCTCTTGGCCAGGCGCACCGTAGAGGAAAAACCGCCGGAGGCCAGGTCGAAGATGTGCTTCTCGTCTTTTTCCTTGTCGAGCACAGTGAGGGCCAGGGCGAAGGATGTGACGTGCGAGATGTGCGAAACATAGGCCGTGTGCACGTCGTGCGAGGAGGCGCTCATGAAGATGAGACGCATGTTGAGCACGTTGTAGAGCTGTTCGACCATCTTGAGGGCCTTGGGCGCGGACTCCTCCTGGTTGGCGATGATGCAGGCCCTGCCGTCGAAGAGGTTGGGCATGGCCGCCCAGGGACCGGAATATTCGGTGCCCGCCATCGGGTGGGTCGAGACGTACTGTGTGCGCCGCGGATGATACTGCGTCGACAGGTTGATCTGTTCCTTGGTTGAGCAGACGTCGATGACAATCTTGTCGCCGGCCCCGGCGGCCTGGAAGCGGTCCAGAATGTCGGAAACCATTTTGACCGCGGTACCCACCGGAACAGCGACCACCACGATGTCGCTGCGCTTGATGCATTCTTCATACGGGACGATCTCGTCGCAGAGCTGCATCTTGAGAGCGGCTTCCGCATGGATAGGATCGGCTTCCACGCCCAGCGTGTGCAGGGCGAAGCCTCTTCGTTTCAGGTCGATGGCCATCGATCCGCCGATGAGCCCGAGTCCGATGATTCCTATTGTCATAAGCCTGTCGTTTATCGGTTCAAAATGCCCGCGATCTGCCTGCGGGCCTGTTCCAGGACTTCCTCCTTGGCACAGAGGGAAATCCGTACATAGCTCTCTCCGTTCCTGCCGAAGATGAAGCCCGGGGTGATGAAGACGCCGCTGCGGTACAGGACCGTGTCGGACACCCGCTCGCCCGGCGACTTGCCTTCCGCCGGCGTCAGGGCTGCGTAGGGGTTGTCCGCAGCGACCCTGCCCCAGAGGAACAGGCCGCTCGAAGCCGGGTCGTAGCGTGCACCGAGCAGGTCGAAGATATGGCCTGCCAGCACTTTGCGACGCGCGTACCCCGCATTCAGCGTATGGAACCACGCCGGTCCTTGCTTCAGGGCCTCGACCGCCGCCAGCTGCAGGGGCTTGAACATGCCCGAGTCCATCTGCGACTTGACTTTCAGCACCTGGGCCACCAGTTCCCGGTCACCGGCCACCATGCCGATGCGCCAGCCCGACATGTTGTGGGCCTTGCTCAGGGAGTTGAGCTCGAGGCAGCATTCCTTCGCACCCGGCGTAGCCAGGATGGAAAGCGGATGCTCGTTGAGAATGAAGCTGTAGGGGTTGTCGTTGACCACGAGGATGCGGTGCCGCAGGGCGAAATCGACGATCTTCCGGTAGAGTTCCGGGGTGGCCGATGCGCCGGTGGGCATGTGGGGGTAATTGACCCACATGAGCTTGACGCCCGAGAGGTCCATCTGTTCGAGTGCCGCGAAGTCGGGCTGCCAGCCGTTCTCTTCACGGAGGTCGTAGCGTACGATCCGTGCCTGGGTGAGCAGGGAAGCGGAGGTATAGGTGGGATAGCCGGGATCGGGCACCAGCACGCCGTCGCCCTCGTTGAGGAAGGCCAGGGCGGTCAGCAGGATGCCCTCCTTGGAGCCCACCAGCGGCTGGATCTCGCACGCAGGGTCGAGTGCCACGCCGTAGTAGCGGCTGTACCAGTCTGCGAAGGCCTTGCGCAGTTCCTCAATGCCCACGTAGCTCTGGTAGGCGTGCGTATCGGTGCGTTGGGCACTTTCCGACAGGGTGCGGATGGCTTCGGCGGGCGGCATGCCGTCCGGGGCGCCGATGCCCAGGTTGATGACGGGCGCCTGCCCGGAAGCGGCGTTCTGCCGGTTGATCTGAGCGATTTCCTTCAGTTTCCGGGAAAAATAATATTCCTGGACCGAGGCGGTCCGGTTGGCGGGCGGAATGATCATAGGGCAGAGGAGTATTCGCCCAGGACGCGCAGGTCGTCGATGAGCGGCCGCACGGCGGCGAGCGACTGGTTGTAGCGTTCGTAGCTGTCGAACGTGATGTCGATGTAGAAGAAGTATTGCCAGCGCTTGCCGGGAATGGGCAGCGACTGGATACGGGTCAAGTTCATGTCGTAGAACGACAGGATGGTAAGGATGTGGGCCAGGGAGCCGGGCTTGTGGGGCAGCGTGAAGCAGAGCGACACTTTGTTGATGGTGTCCTTGGCTACGCGGATAGCGTCGTCCAGGATCAGGAAACGGGTGAAGTTGTCGCGGTAGGTCTCGATCTGCGGCGCGAGGATTTCCAGTCCGAATTCCTCGGCGGCGAGGGTCGAGGCGACGGCCCCTACGCCCTGCAGCCCTTCGCGGGCAATGTCTGCGGCGCTTTTGGCCGTGTCTTCGCTTTCAACCATCTTGATCCAGGGGCACTGCTTCTCGAAGAAGGCACGGGTCTGGTTGATGGCCATGTAGTGCGTGCGGACCTCCCGGATGTCTTCCAGTTTCTGGCCCGGCATCGCCATCAGGTTCTGGTGGATCTGCAGGTAGACTTCGCCCTTGATCTGCTGGGGATTCTTGCGCAGCAGGTCGAAGTTGGGAATCAGACCGCCGGAAATGGTGTTCTCGATAGCCATGACGGCGGCATCGGCACGACCCTGCGCCAGGGCGCTGAACAGGTCGTCGAAAGTGGCGCACTCCACGATCGAGATGGGCTCCGTTTCCTCAGGACGGTAGAATTCACGAGCTGCCTGCTCATGGAAACAGCCGGAGAAACCTTGGATGGCAACGTTTTTCATGCCTGTTTCTGCTGCTGGGCCACTTCCCTGGCTTTCCGGCCGAAAATCACCTTGACATCCTCCGAAAGCGCTTCCGGCGGCATCATCATCTGGGCGGGGTGCTTGAGCAGGCGTTCCCAGAACTTCATGGCGCTGACGAAGTAGAAGCCGTCGCAGAAGCGTTCGTCGGTCACGATCTGGACCGGCATGCGCTTGCCCACGACGATCTTGCCGTCTGCATTGACCACAGGGACCTCGGACTCCTTGCCCATCGCCATGAAGATGCCGGTGGTGCCGAAGTTGTAGAGATGGTGGAAGATCGAAGGTCCTTTGATGGACTTGAGGTTGGTTATGAAGAGGGAAGTGTGGAAAGGACTGAGGTTGAGGATGGCGTTCGGCAGCATGCCGTGCTTGTCCAGGAGCTTGATGAGCCCGACGATCAACTTGATCAGGAAGTTGGGGGTCATCGTAATGAGCCCGGCAAGCTTGTCCGTGCCGTTGTTGGCGTCGATATTGTTGTTGGCTTCGATGGCGTCGTCGATTTTCTGCTTGACTTCCTGCAGGGTTTCCATGCCGGTGAAGTTCAGTTTGACCAGGGCGTCCGGCGCGTCGGGGCTCAGGTTTTTCTTGACGACGAAGGAAACCTGGATCTCGTTGTGCTGGAAGATGCGGCCGTTGATGACGAAGCGGTTGAGGCGAGGGAAGCGGGCATAGACCCGGACCATCGCTGCGATAATCAGGTGCATGTAGGTGTATTCCACGCCTTTGTCCGACTGCTCGATGATGAAGGAGTCCAGGGGCTCGCAGGGGCAGTCATATTCCGTCATGTTCTGCGCATCGTTGCGCGTCGGCATGATATGGGGGATAATTCGCTGAATAGGGTCAATATCTTTGACTTTCTTTCCGTCTGGTCTGAATCCGAACATAAAAAACGCGTAAAAAAATTCAAGCCGCTAAGGTATAAAAAATATGAAAAAAGTCAGCTTTTCCGGCCGACTTTTCTGCTTTATTTCGTGCTTTCTTTTTCCCGGTCTCCGCTGACAATCAGGACAATTTCTCCCTTGGGCGGAGTCTGCGAGAAATAAGAGAACAGCTCCTGCAGCGTGCCGCGGTGCGTGGTGTCGTGGAGTTTCGAGATTTCGCGCGAAACGGAGGCGGGTCGGTCGGGGCCGAAGGTCTCGACGAACTGGCCGAGGGTTTTGACCAGCCGGAAGGGGGATTCGTAGAAGATCATCGTCCTTTTTTCGGCGGCGAGTTCGGCAAGTTTCGTCTGGCGGCCCTTCTTCACCGGCAGGAAGCCCTCGAAACAGAAGCGGTCGCAGGGAAAGCCCGAATTGACGAGTGCCGGCACGAAGGCGGTGGCGCCGGGAAGGGTTTCCACCTCGATGCCCGCGTCGACGCAGGTGCGGACCAGCAGGAACCCCGGATCGGAGATGCCGGGCGTGCCCGCGTCACTGATCAGGGCGATGGTCTGGCCGGCCAGGATGCGCTGCTTGACGCTTTCTACGCGTTCGTGCTCGTTGAACTTGTGGTGCGACTCCATCCGCGCCTGGATCTCGTAGTGCTTCAGCAGTACGGAACTTGTGCGTGTGTCTTCGGCCAGGATCAGGTCGGCTTCGCGCAGGATGCGCAGGGCGCGCAGCGTGATGTCTTCGAGGTTGCCGACCGGCGTCGGGACGATATAGAGTTTAGCCATTTTTTCTTACCTTTGTTCCTGCAAAAGTACGAAAAATGTTCATAGAAAGTGCCAAACACCCCGGCTGGATCGAAGTCATCTGCGGTTCCATGTTTTCCGGCAAGACCGAGGAGCTCATCCGCCGTCTTAAACGCGCCAAGTTCGCCAATCTCCGCGTCGAAATCTTCAAGCCCAAAATCGATACCCGCTATTCTGAAGAATCCGTCGTGTCCCACCAGGGGAATTCGATTCTCTCCACCCCGGTCGATTCCGCCCGGAGCATCCTGGAGAAGGCGGAAGGCGTCGATGTCGTCGGCATCGACGAGGCCCAGTTCTTCGACGAGGCCATTGTCGACGTGGCCCGGCAACTGGCTGAGCGCGGTGTCCGTGTCATCGCCGCCGGCCTGGACATGGACTACCTGGGCAAGCCTTTCGGCCCGATGCCGGCCCTGATGGCCACGGCCGAATACGTCACCAAGGTGCACGCGATCTGCGTCCGCTGCGGTGACATTGCCCACCATTCCCACCGCCTCTCGAAGAGCGACCGCTTGGTGGAACTCGGAGAAAAAGATATCTACGAACCGGTCTGCCGCCACTGCTTCAAGTTGTTGCGCGAACAGGACATCCAGTCCGGCACCTTGTTCGAGAAATAGATTCAGTCTTGCAGCACCAGCTCCACCGGACAGTGGTCGGAGCCGAAAATGTCGTTGTGGATGTCGGTCCCGGCGATACGCGAAGCCATGCCTTCTGAGACGAGAAAGTAGTCGATGCGCCAGCCTGCGTTCCGTTCGCGGGCAGCCATCCGGTAGGACCACCAGGAATACTTGGCCTCGCCCGGATGGGCGTCGCGCCAGCTGTCGCGGAAGCCGGCGGCCAGCAGCTCGCTCATCTTGGCCCGCTCCTCATCGGAGAAACCGGCGTTGAAATGGTTGGTGGCGGGGTTCTTCAGGTCGATCTCCTCGTGCGCCACGTTCATGTCGCCGCAGATTACCACGCCCTTGCGTGCGGCCAGGCCCCTGACGTAGGCCCGGAAGGCATCTTCCCACTGCATGCGGTAATCGAGGCGGCGGAGGCCGTCCTGCGAATTGGGCGTATAGACATTGACCAGGTAGAAATCAGGCATTTCAAGCGTCAGCACACGTCCTTCGTGGTCGTGCTCTTCCACCTCGATGCCGCGCGTGACGGACAGCGGGGTGTGGCGGGTGTAGGTGGCCGTCCCGGAATAACCTTTCTTCTCGGCGTAGTTCCAGTAGGACTGGTAGCCCAGGAATTCCAGATCGATCTGGCCCTCCTGCAACTTGGTTTCCTGCAGGCAGAAGAAGTCGGCGTCGAACGCCGTGAAAATATCGGCAAAACCCTTCTGGGCGACCGCCCGCAGGCCATTGACATTCCAGCTGATGAGTTTCATGATGCGAAGATACGAAAATTTAATTTTGTCATTTGAAAAAATGTTTCTATCTTTGCATTTCCAAACATCGCGGAGTAGAGCAGTTGGTAGCTCGTCGGGCTCATAACCCGGAGGTCGCAGGTTCGAGTCCTGCCTCCGCTACTAAATTAGAAAAACCAGCCTGCTTGGCTGGTTTTTCGCGTCTTAGTATTTGATTTTGAAGTAATTGAGAAGCGTCTTATAGTTGTCTTGGGCGGCAACAGTAAAGACCATGAAGAACACAGTCCGCGTCGAAAGGGCCATAATGGACATCACCCAGCAGCAGTTGGCCGATGCCATCGGCGTCAGCCGCAATACCATCAACTCCATTGAATCCGGTAAATATGTCCCTTCTACTGTCCTGGCGCTGAAGATCGCCCGTTACTTCAGCAAACCTGCCGATTCGATATTCACATTAGAAGAAAATGACTGAGCTTCCATAAAGGACCGGAGCAGAAGCAGCCCTTCGATGAATACGAGATTCGAGGTTCGGCGTGTTGGGTCTACTGAAATTCGACCATGAAGATGGATTGTATTTGGCACTATGAATCACCACTCGGTGGAATTACCCTCGGAAGTGACGGTACCTCTCTTATCGGCCTCTGGTTTGATGGACAGCTGCATTTTGCCGATGTGCTTACCCCGGAGCATGAAGAAAAACTAATCCCTGTTTTCAAAGACACTTGCCGCTGGTTGGACATCTATTTCAGCGGCAGCGAGCCGGGCTTCACGCCTCCACTTGTCATGCGTGCCAGCCCGTTCCGCAAGGCCGTTTGGGAAATCATGCTGACGATTCCTTACGGCAAGACAATGACTTATGGTGAGATAGCAAAGCGAATCGTTGAACAGAAGGGTACCGTCCGAATGGCCGCCCAGGCGGTTGGAGGAGCAGTGGGGCACAACGCCATATCACTCATTATCCCTTGTCACAGGGTCGTGGGTGCGGATGGTTCGCTAACCGGATATGCCGGAGGCATTGACAGGAAGGTCAATTTGCTTCGGATGGAAGGTGCGATGGCGGACAAAATTCACATTTATCGGAACCATATCCATCAGAATAAAGCGCGGAAAGAATGGCTCCATCTGTAAGGATGTGGATCTGTTTGGTGGAGAAAGGTGTTTTTTGTTTGATTGCAAAATTCGCGTGCGCTTGTCATGACAGGGGCCGGGACTTCATAGATGGACAGTTATTGTGATTAAAGCAAATAGGAGCATCTTTTTCACGTTGCATCATGTTTCCCGAATGATAGCATATGGATGTTTCGGTATGATTACGATGGCGGCTGGCGTGGTTAAAATTCTGTTACAATTGATTTCGTGTCTTGAGAGATTCGGCTTGTGTACGTATCTTTGCACTGAAATTATCTGATATGCTGATTGTATTGAAACTCCTGGGCGCCATCGCCATCCTGATATTCGGTATGAAGATGACGAGCGAGGCCCTGCAGAAGATGGCAGGTCCCCAGCTTCGTCATTTGTTCGGGGCTATGACGGGAAACCGTCTCTCCGGCGTGGCCACCGGAGCCCTGATTACGGTAGCGGTCCAGTCATCGTCGGCAACCACCGTGATGACGGTGTCGTTCGTGAATGCGGCGTTGCTCACCTTGACGCAGGCCATATCGGTTATTATGGGCGCCAATATCGGCACTACACTGACGGCCTGGATCCTGTCGGCCGGCTTCTCCTTCAATATCGTCAACATCGTCTGGCCTGTTTTGTGCGTCGGTATCATTCTGATCCAGCTCGGGCGGCATCGGTATTTCGGTGACTTTCTGATCGGACTGGGCTTCCTGCTCTATGCGATGGTCCTTCTGAAGAACACCGGGGTGGAGATGGATCTGGCCAGTAAACCAGCCGTCGTGGATTTCTTCTCCAGCTTCAAGACCAACTACGCCACGATCCTGCTGTTCCTGCTCATCGGTACCATCCTTACCGCCGTCCTCCAGAGTTCGGCGGCGCTGATGGCCATTACAATGGTTCTCTGCGCCACGGGAGCCATTTCCATCTATCAGGGTATCGCGCTAGTCATGGGAGAGAACATCGGCACCACCTCTACGGCCAATCTGGCGGCATTGAACGCGAACACACAGGCCCGGCGGACGGCCATGGCCCACCTGGTGTTCAACGTATTCGGTGTCATATGGATGCTCATCGTTTTCTTCCCTTTTGTGAGGGCGGTCTGTGGCATCGTGGGACTTGACCCGGATGCGCCGCAGCAGGACACTACATTGCTTTCCTTTACGCTGGCGGCTTTCCACACCGGATTCAATGTTATCAATACGGCCATTCTGATTTGGTTCATCCCGCAGATTGAAAAACTGGTCTGCAAGATTGTACGGCCCAGGAAGTCGGATGAGGAGGACGAGTTCCGCCTGCAGTATATCCGCGGCGGTATTATGAAGACGCCGGAAATCTCGGTGCTGCAGGCACAGAAGGAAATTGTGGTTTTCGGCGAAAAGACACAGCATATGTTCGCCCTGGTCCGGGAACTGTATGCTGCGAAAGACGAGCAGGCTTTCTCCAGACTCTATGACCGTATCGAGAAGGGAGAGGAAGGCAGCGACCGGATGGAGAACGAGATTGGCCGATACCTGGGTGACCTCGGGTCAGCTCATCTGTCCGATGATACGAAAGAGATGGTCAGGGCGATGCTTCGGCAGATCGGAGAGCTGGAGTCTGTGGGGGACAGTTGCTTCAACCTGGCACGCATCCTTCGCCGCAAGCGGAGCAACAAGATTGAGTTTACCCGGCATCAGGATGACGGTATCCAGGAGATGTTCTCGCTGGTACACGAGGCCCTGACGCGGATGAATACTCTTCTTTCAGGACGGAAGGAGGACTTGAGCCTTGCCTTGTCCGAAGACATCGAGCGTAGGATCAATGCCTGCCGCAATGCGCTCAAACAACAGAATTTCGAAAACCTGAACGCACAGTTGTACGGATACGATAAAGGAACCGTTTATTCCGACCTGATCGGTGAATGCGAAAAGACGGGAGACTATATTATCAACGTGGTGGAAGCCCGGCTCGGTGCTGTCCGCAACGGAATCCGCTATCTGGGCATACAGATAGATACTGATGCGAAAAAGGTGACCGTGGACGGCGAAGATGTGCCTTTCACGAAGACCGAATATGAACTCCTGAAACTCTTTCTGGAGAATCGGGGAAAGGTCTTTTCGCGGGAGCAGCTGCTGTCGGCCGTGTGGCCTGATGATGTCATCGTGACGCCCCGGACGGTGGATGTGAACATCACGCGCATCCGGAAGAAAATCGGCCCCTATGCCGATGCGCTCGTGGCCCGGGCGGGGTTCGGGTATTCGTTCCAGTGAGTAACAAATACGCCTGTGCCTAGTCTGGCACTTCGGCAAGACCTCCATCAACTTCAAGCACGCGAGGAAGACGGAGGTGAGCGATACGCTGTGACTTGATTTGCCTAATCACCACCGATGAGATGTAACGTAGTATCTTCGAGCTTTTCCAACTAATTATGTACTTATTTACCAAATGCGACATGCGCCAAATTAGGAGTGATAACCGAAAAATGTGGCGGATAAAAAGGAGAAATCAGTCAAAATATTGGTACTTGTATAGAATTTTAAACTAGTTTGACACTGTTGTACAACATTATTTGATAACAAGGGAGGGGAGTACCATTTTAATACAACGCGTTATGCGTGTTTACTTTCCAAAAACATTTCATAAAACAGCGGCTCTAAAAGCAATCGATTTCTAGCATCGCTCGGGCATTCACATGCCCGAATTAAAGGTAAATTTCTGGTCAAAAGAAAAGGATTACATCATGCAATACCGTTATTTAATGACTCTCATTTCTTTTGACCCGCTGCTTTTTTGCCACTGAATCATGATTTTCGTAGATTTGTATTTGAAAAATCGGAATTCCCATGAAACGAATAATCGTCATACTACTTGCATCAATCACAGTTATGAGTTGCGGAAACAATCCAAAGAGCGATCCGGCACCATCGTCAGGCTCTATTACAATGAACCTATACTATACTGGCACGGACGGCAACGCGCGGAAGTTCGTCGAAGAGATGGAAAGTAGCGGAACAGCCGATGCCATACGGGCCGAGGAGGATGTGCCGACAGCGGATGAAACGTTCATCAGGAAATAGCCATATTCCGATTATATGACCATCAAGGAAATCGAGGTAAAGACCGTCCTCTCCAAATCGAACCTGCCGGTTTCGGACTATGCGGTGAATCCTTATGTGGGCTGCCTGCATGCCTGCAAGTATTGCTATGCTTCGTTCATGAAGCGTTTTACCAATCATCCGGAGCCTTGGGGGACCTTCCTCGACGTGAAAACCTGGCCGGAGGTCAAGGATCCGTCGAAATACAAGGGCAAGGAACTGTTCCTGAGTTCTGTGACAGACCCGTACCAGCCCCATGAGGCCAAGTACAAACGAACCCGCGCCATCCTGGAGCAGATGCAGGGAAGCGGCTGCAAGATCAGCATCTCCACCAAGAGCGACCTGATCCTTCGGGATCTGGACCTGATCAAGACCTTCCCGAACGCCCGCGTCTCATGGTCCATCAATACCCTGGACGATGATTTCCAGAAGGCGATGGACAAGGGCGTGAGCATTGAAAGGCGCCTTGAGGCCATGCGCCAGTTTTACGAGGCCGGTGTGCAGACCACCTGCTTCATTTCGCCCATCTTCCCCGGCATTACGGACGTACAGGCCATCATCGAGCGGGCAAAGCATCAATGCAACCTCGTATGGCTGGAGAACCTGAACCTTCGGGGAGACTACCGGCCCGTCATTCTGGACTGGATCCACGAGAATCATCCTGAATTGGACGGCTTGTATCATTCCATCTACTCCAGGAAAGACCGCAGCTACTGGACGGAGCTTGACCAGCAGCTGCGTGAATACACCGCCCGGGAGGGGATGGTATATGTTCGTGACGATGACAGCAAGCGCAGCGCATTCGGTGAATTGCCGGTTGTCGCCAACTACTTCTATCACGAAGAGGTCAAGAAATCGGCGAAGATCAAGTAGAATTAGTATCCGGCTGATTGTACGTATACACAACAAACAGATTTGACTGAAAGGACATGGAGAATCAAATCACACGGGAGGCGGCCATCGAGCTGCTCAGGAAATACAACAAGGACCCGTTCCACCTCCGGCACGCCCTGACGGTGGAAGCGGTGATGCGCTGGTATGCCCGCGAGCTGGGCTTTGCCTCAGAGGAGGATTTCTGGGGGATGGTGGGGCTCCTGCATGACATCGACTTCGAAATGTATCCCGAGGAGCATTGCATCAAGGCTCCCGAGCTGTTGCGCGAGGCAGGCGTAGGTGAAGGGATGATTCACGCCATCTGCAGCCACGCCTATGGGATGCACGTGGACGTGAAGCCGGAACACCTGATGGAGAAGGTGCTCTTCGCGACCGATGAACTCACGGGGCTGATCTGGGCATGCGCACTGATGCGCCCCTCGAAGAGCGTCCAGGACATGGAGCTGAAATCGCTCAAGAAGAAGTACAAGGTAAAGGCTTTTGCCGCCGGTTGCTCACGCGAGGTGATCGAGCAGGGCGCGGAAATGCTGGGCTGGCCCCTGGATGAGGTGCTGCAGAAGACCCTCGACGCGATGAAGGCAAGCGAAGCGGACATCGCGGCGCAGTGCGCCAAACTGTAAGCACGGCTCCCGGAACATGAACAGAGAATCCATCGACATCTCGAGTATGTGTTCCCATCTTCAGAGGAAACTCTTTGAAGATGACGGGGCATATCATGGTATCTGGACGGCCATGCAGGATGACCCGGAGCTGACAGCCGTCGTCCGCTCGCGGCAGCTCCACATCTACCGTAATGGGAAGAAGGTGCTGGTACTGGCCGGAAAGGCAGTGCCCAAGGTCATCAGAGAAGACAAACTGTGTAGGATGTTGCCTGAGGTAATCGAATGAGTAAGATGAAACTTAAGAAAAGAAAGCTCAAATTCGCGGCGATATTCGGCGTCTGCTGGTTCGCGCTCCTGATCCTGCTGGTTGACGGGATCCTGAAGTTCCAGACATTGGTCGACCATTTCGGGTCATATGCCTTGGTGGAGATCACGCTGATTCTTTTGGTCATTCTACCTACAGTGGCGGTATACATCTTCACGAAAGAATAGCAAACAGATAAATCGAAATTGATTTGTCATTCTGAACGAAGTGAAGAATCTACAATAAACTGATTGATAAATAGATTCTTCGGCTTCGCCTCATAATGACGGTAAAGTAAATTCGAATTTACACGATTCAATGGCTCTTGATACTCCTCGTACTGCTATGATAATTACTATCATTATCACTGCTGTCACTTTCCTTGTCGTGGCGGGTGTAATGCTGGCCTATTGGCCCAAGGGTATCTCGGTCAACGAGAACGACAAAATCCAGTTGAGCACGTACATAGGCAAGCCGCAACGTACGGCATGAGCCTGGGCAAAATCAACTATGGCCACTTCAAGAACACAAAAACCGGGCAGAAGATGTTCCTCTATCTGACCGGTAAGGAAAGCAAAATCTGCTTTACCTATAAGGAGGAGTTATATGTTGTAGATGATTGGCGACAGTAGCTGAATTTCCGTTTTTTATTTATATTTGTATTTGGAAATATATTTTTCATTGTAACAAATATAGTTTTTCATTGTAACAATGGCCGTTAAAATTCTTAGCGTCGACGACGAAACCGATCTTGAACTGTTGTTGACGCAATTCTTCCGCAGACAAATCAGAAAAGGCGAATATGAGTTTTTCTTTGCTCACAATGGACTGGAGGCACTTCAGATCCTGTTGAAGCACCCGGATATCGCCATCATCCTTTCCGACATCAATATGCCCGAAATGGACGGATTGACGCTGTTGGCCAAGGTCAACGAAATGCGCATCCCGTCCCTGAAGTGCATCATGGTCAGTGCGTATGGCGACATGGACAACATCCGCCATGCCATGAACGGTGGTGCCTTCGATTTCGCCACGAAGCCGATAGACCTGGAGGACCTGCAACTTACCATCGAAAAGGCGGTGGAGCAGATTGAATATATTAAAAGTGCACAGAAGGAGCATGCCCAGCTGGTGGATATCCGGAGCGACCTGTCGGTGGCCCGGGAGATCCAGCAGGGCATCCTGCCCCGTTCGTTCACCTTGAATCTTGCCGACGCCGGGCGTGTCGATATCTTCGCCAGCATGGTGGCGGCCAAGGATGTGGGCGGAGATTTCTATGATCTGTTCCGGATCGATGACCATCGTTTCGGATTTGCCATCGCCGACGTAAGCGGCAAAGGCGTGCCTGCCGCCATCTTCATGGCGGTCAGCCATACGCTCATCAAGGCGACGGGACAGCGTGACCTGAGTTCGTGCGAGTGCATGAAAACGGTCAACGACATCCTGTGCGACGAAAGCGTGGGATCGATGTTCGTGACCGTTTTCTATGGCATTTATGACCTGACGACCGGTTCCATCGATTTTACCAATGCCGGTCATAATCCGCCGTATATCCTCCATGCCGACGGAACGGTCGAGCAGTTGAAAACTGCCTGTAACCTCGTGCTGGGTGCCATGGAAGACATCCCTTACACCAGCGGTGAGCTTCAGTTGAATCCCGGTGACACCCTCGTGATGTACACGGACGGTGTGACGGAGGCGGAGGACAAGGATCACGCCCAGTTCGGGGAAGACAGGCTTGAAGCGGATCTGGCTGGACTGAAGGGAGCCGACAGCCGGCAGATTGTCGACACGATCAACGCCAAGGTGCGGGAATTTGTGGCCGGCGCTCCCCAGAGTGATGATATTACTCAGTTAGTCATTCGTAGAAAGTGAATCGCCGTACAACCATAATCGTGGCCCTGTCGGCATTGGTAGTCCTTGCCGCTGTTGCTCTTGTCGCCTATCAAATGGGCCACAGGCAGTCCCGGAGTGAGCTTGCCGTGCTGCAGGAAGAGATGGACCGCCTGCTCGATGCCGAGAAAGATGCAGCCATCGTGAAGCGTGTCAGCCAGCAGATGGAAGACATTGCCTATCAGCAGAAAGCTATCTCCGACCAGCAGCGCGACCGTGCCGAGGAACAATCCATCCTGGCGACCAAAAGTGCGGAGCGTGCCGAGATCGAGCGTCTCGCCGCACGGGATGCCGAGCGGAAAGCGAATGCCGCGGCAGAAGTGGCCCAGCGGGAACGCGCCAATGCCGAACGGCAGCAGGAGATAGCCAGCGAGCAAAGGGATGAGGCAACCCATGCCAAGAATGTCGCGGATACCTTGAACCGGCGCACCCAGGCCAGAAGCATGGCGGTGAGCTCGCAGGTGAGGCGTGAGGCCAATGAGCCCGATGTGGCCGACGCCCTGGCCTACGCCAGCTGGTATTTCCTCAAGAACAACCGCGGTAACCAGTATTATGCAGAAACCTTCAAGTCCCTGGCCCTGGCTACGGGCGGAATCCCGCGCTATAAAGTCAAGGAGAACGGCGCCGTCAATGCCATCGCGTCCGTGCCCGGCAGTCCCAGGCAGTGTGTGGTCGTCACCAATTACGGGGAGGTGGAATGGCTTCGCGCCACGATGAACGACGTGGACAAACAGATAGTCTCGCAGCCTTTGTTGTTCAATCCTGCGTATGATTTCCGGGATGTCCGGGTTATCGGCGGGAGCATCTATGCCCTGTCCCTGAAGGGACCGTTGTGTATCCTGGACTTCGCGGGAAAGATGGAGACCGTCGACCTGCCGGAGGGCGATTATTTCAAGCTTGTCCCACTGGAAGACCGCCTGCTCGTGGCGGGGCGCAAAAGCCTGTGCTGGTATGCGAACGGGCTGGTCTCAGGCGGTGTGACGCTGGACAAGCCTCTGTCGACCCTCGTTGAGCGGGACGGGGCCCTCTGCCTCTTCTATGCCGATGGCTCCTATGCTGAAATGAATGCGTCGGGGCAGCTGGAAGAGAAGAAACCGCTGGTGCCCTACGTGGTCACCGCCGCGTATTATGACCGGGCCAGCGGATGCCTGCTCCTCGGCGTGGAGGACGGCACGGTCTATCCCGTCAACCGGTACAACCGCGTCATGGAGACCCTGGCCGCACACAAGTCGAGGTGCATGAGCATCACCATGCATGATCCAGTCGTCGTGACCGGCGGCTACGACAAGAAAGTCTACATCTGGAATATGGATAATCTGTTGTATGACAGCGGATTGTCATTCCGCGAGGAGTTGAGGACAAAAAGTGTCGGCAAGCGTGTCGCGAACAGCCAGGAGATTCCGACCGAGTGGCTGGTTCCCGTGGATTATGCCTTCGACGGATGGACCCTTGCCGTGTGTGCGGATGAAGACGGTAAATCCGTGTGGATGGGAACCTCCGCCGGAAATGTCTTCCTGCTGAATTCATCGGCCGACGACATGGCGCAGCAGCTGCACAAAAATCTCAGCCGTAATCTGACCCAACAGGAATGGATACGTTACGTAGGTGTCTCCATCCCATATATGACGTTCAAATGAGAAGGTTTCCGTATCATATCAGTTTGACGGTTGCCGTGTTGCTTCTCACGGTGCAGGCGTTCGCGCAGAACGGCGCTGACGCCTACATGGGCATTCCGTTTTTCCGGAATTACCCGGCCGGCCAGTACGATGCCCACAACCGTAACTTCGACGTTCTCTGTGACGGCGAGGGACATACCTTCTTTGCCAATTTCGAAGGCCTTCTCGTCTATGACAATGTCGAGTGGCGGATTGTCCATACCCCCGACATCTCCCGCGTGGTGAGGCTGGACCGGAATGAGGACGGTGCCGTCATCTTCGAGGGAATCAAATATACGGGACGGGTTCTGTCCGTTGACGGAGATTCCATCCGTGTTTCCTTTACCGAAGGAGACCTGCGCAACGCCCGGGCGATTGTCGGCGGCGAAGGACGTAACAGAGCCGTCGTGGACAGATGGAACGATATCGAGGTCTATCAGCGTCTCGAACTGAGTGACGACCGCACCCTGCTGGCCACGGCGACCGAAGGTGTGATCGCGGTCGATGCCCAGGGGCGCGAGGTCTGGCGGATCAATGTGGACAACGGACTCTGCTCCAACAGTATCACGAAGCTGGCTTATGACGGCAAGGGAACGGTGTGGGGCGCCACCGACAACGGCGTTTTCAACATTTCTGTTTCCGAAATCTATACCCACTTCACCGAGAAGGAAGGCCTGCGAGGCCAGATTTCCTGCATCGCCATGTGCGGTCCGACCCTGATGGCGGGAACGTTCCAGGGCCTGTACCGGCTGGAGGGGCAGCGCTTTGTCCCGGTCGACAAGATCAATCACGCCTGCTGGCAGATTGCCCAGGGACCCGCTGGAAGTCTTTACATTGCGACCTCAGACGGCGTGTACCAGTATGCCAATAAATCCGCCAGGCAGCTGTCCACCCAGTTCGCCCTTTCCATCGCCGCCCTGGAAGACGGCTCCTACCTGGTCGGTGAGCTGGCACGTGTCTGCCGTTTCCGCCCCGGTGAAAGCCTCAGGAGCGTAGATGACATTCCCACGATCACCAGTTTCAAGAATGATGAAAACGGGGGCGTGTGGGCCCTGACGCTGGCCGGCGACTACTACTACATGGCGGCGGACGGCAAAGCCTTCGAAAAGAGGGAGGAAGGTCCGATCTCCAAGTTGTTCGAATATCGGGACAATGCCGTCAACCTGTGGCGGAGCCGTGAAAACGGATCCGGCCTCTACTATGACAACATGCCCGATGACCTGAAGCCCTGGATCGAACCGTTTGCGGACTACGTCGTCATGGCCATGCTGATCGACAAGGGGCTGGTCTGGATCGGCGACAATGACGAACTGATCCGTTTCAATCTGGACCAGTGCCGTACGGCTGAGCGTTTCGAGCCGCAGTTGTATGTCCACCGTTTCCGCGAGAACGGCAGCGACCTCTCCATCAGTTTTGCCAACGACAAGATGGACCCCATCGGACAGACGCTCTACAGCTACCGCCTGCATCAGGATGACACGTGGTCTTCCTGGAGCGGGCAGCAGGAATACCTGTTCGCCAACCTCGTTTTCGGATCCTATCAGGTTTCGGTCCGTTCAAAAGACGCCTTCGGCCAGATCAGTGAGTGCGGTCCGTTCGAATTCAAGCGGCCTTATCCGGTGTTCATGCGCTGGTATGCAATCCTCGTCTACGTGTTGCTCATCGTCTATCTTGTCTATCAGTTGTTTAAATACCGTATGCGCCGCATGGCCGAGGAGCAGCAGCGCCTTGAGGCCATCGTGGACGAGCGGACCCGGGAACTGCGCACGGCGCAGGACAAACTGCTGAGACAGGAACGGGAGGCCGCCATCGGCAAACTGACCAAAGGCTTGATCGACCGTATTCTCAATCCGATGAACTACATCAACAACTTCGCCCACCTGACCCTGGGCCTGTCGAAGGAGATGCAACAGAACATGGAGGATGAGAAAGACAACATTACGCCCGATGTCTTTGAGGATTCCATGGATGTCCTGGACATGATGAAGACCAACCTTGAGAAGATCGAGCAGCACGGCATCTCCACGACCCGGACCTTGAAGGCGATGGAGGAACTGCTGAAAGAGCGTTCCCAGAAGTTTGAGTCCACCGATCTGGCTGCCCTGTGCCAGCAGTGCGTGGATAAATTCAAGAACTATTATGCCGATGACATCGCCAGGCTGGGCATCGAGGTGGAATGCATCCGTCCCGAGGAACCCGTCATGCGTGACGTCGTAGCCGATCAGATCAGCAAGTCCATCATGTCGATGCTTTCCAACAGCATGTATGCCATCCGGAAGAAGGCCGAGAAGGGTGGGGAATACCATCCGCTCGTCCGCGTATCGATCATGCAGGAGCCGGAAGGAGACCATCTCCTCATCAAGGTTTACGACAACGGTATCGGTATTGAACAAAGCATTATCAACAAAGTTTTCGATCCATTCTTCACGACCAAGCCGACGGCCGACGCCCCGGGCGTGGGCCTCTATCTCAGCCAGCAGGTCCTGCACGACTGCGGCGGAACGATCACGGTTGATTCCGTGAAGGATGAATATACGGTATTCGTCATTAATTTGGCTTAAGATAACTGTCCTATGGATGCGGAATTAGAAAGCTTGAAACAACAGGTGGAATATTTGCAGCAGCAGTTGCAGAAGCAGGAAAAATTGGCCTCCCTGGGGCTGCTCAGCGCCGGCATCGCTCACGAAATACAGAATCCGCTGAATTTTGTGATCAATTTCAGCAAGATGTCGGGCAAGTTGCTGGAAGACCTGCAGGATCTGGTGGATGACTGCGCCGATAAACTGGGAGAGGAGGATGCCGCTGACATGAAAGATATATCGGCGGACCTCCAGGAGAATCTCGCCAAGATTCAGGAGCATGGAGAGCGCGCCATCAGCATCATCCGCGGAATCCTGCTGCAAAGTCGCGGCAAGGCCGGCGAAAAACTGCCTGTCGACATCGGACAGCTGGTGCATGAGTATGTGTGGCTCAGCTACCATGCCATGCGGGCCAACGACAAGAGTTTCAATATCACCATCCGCGAAGAGATTCCGGAAGATATGCCCAAAGTCATGGTCATTCCGCAGGATCTGAGCCGGGCCGTGCTCAACGTCATGAACAACGCCTGCTATACCGTCAAGGAGCGGGCCGGCATGGAGGGTGAGGGCTATACGCCCACCATCGAGATAAAGGTCTCCTTGAGCCGCGGCGGCGCGGACGATGCGGAACTTCGCATTGACATTGCCGACAACGGCATGGGCATGACGCCCGAGATCAAGGCAAAGATATTTGAGAATTTCTTTACCACCAAACCCGCCGGACAGGGTACAGGCCTGGGAATGGGCATCATCTATGATGTCATTACCAAGAACCACAACGGCAAGCTGCTCGTGGAAACCGAGCCGAAGGTGGGCACCACGTTCACGTTTATTCTTCCCGTAAAGATTGTAAAATGAGCATCAAGAGATATCTGCTTGCACTCTTCCTTCTTTGCTTGCCATGGGCGGCCGCGTATGCGCAGGACAATGTGCGGCTGTATGAGTCGGCACAGGAAGCGTACGAGCTGGGTTTGTTTGAGAAAGCCGACACCCTCCTCACCAACGCAGTGAACCGTTTCCGCGGAGAGGACCGGATCGGTGTGTACAGGCTGCTTGCGCTGTGCAACCTGAATATGGACAAGCCCGAAGTGGCGGAGGCCTGGGTCTCCAGGCTGCTGGCCGTCGACCCGTATTACAGCGTGTACAATGATATGCCGCGCTTTACCGAACTGGTCAATCGGCTCAAAGCCGGCAAGACAGCCACGATTACCACCGCTTCCCAACAGGCCGAGTCCATTGAAGAAGCGCCGGTCCCTGTGACGCTGATTACGGAAGACATGCTGCAGCGCATCGGTGCCAGGACCCTGAAGGATGCCCTGATTGCGTATGTGCCCGGTATGACGGATATTGCCTGCAATGAGGAAATGAATGTGGCTATGCGCGGCATCTATTCGTCAGGACAGGAGAAGATCCTCATCATGTTGGACGGACACCGCCTGAACAGTTATTCCACCAATACGGCCAGCCCCGATTTCTCCATCAGCCTCGACAAGGTCAAACAGATCGAGGTGCTGCGGGGCCCGGCTTCCTCCCTGTACGGCGGCGTCGCTTTGACAGGCGTGGTCAACATCATCACCAAGGAAGGGTCGGATGTGGACGGCTTTATGGTCAAGGGAGGCGTCGGCAACTATGGGCAGCTTCGCGGAGACCTGATCTTCGGCAAACGCTATCTTGCCCTGGACGTCCTGAGCTGGGCCAGCATCTATCGGGCTGACGGCCAGAAGGTGCATTATGGCGCCAACTGGGATGAGCAGCCCTATGCGGTCATGCCCATCGAAGGTGACATGATCATCGGCGGATACAACAAGACCCCGTCCTATGACCTCGGCCTGTCGTTGAAGTGGAATAAATTGCACATGCTTTACAACCGCCGTTTTGCCAAGACGGTGGCGCCTCTGTCGCTCAGTTATTTCTTTACACCCTACGAGTACGACCAGTACAGGAAACTCAACGGCTATGGCCCCGGCTATGCGATCTCTTCGCAGCATGCCGAGCTGGGATATGCGGACAGCCGCGGGAATTTTGCCTGGCAGGTTTCCGCCAATTTCGATTCCCAGGATCAGCAGCGTTACCAGGTTGACGGTGACATCCCTGAAAGCGGGACCGGCGGAAACGACTTGTATCCCAATGGCGCTGACAGTGTCCTGATCAAGCTCTATGATAAAGTGTTCCAGAGCGTAAAATGGAGTGAATACACCTACGGCGTATCGGCACAGGGCAGTTACAACTATTCGTTCGGCAAGTCGCAGTCCGGCGTCGTCATGGTCGGCGGACAGGCCAACCGATTCAACCTGGCCGATGCCGCCTATCTGGAAGGCATCGACTACGATCTCATCCTGAAGACCTACAACGATGTCAAAGTCTTGAACACCGGCAAGGAGACCAGCGCCGACGCCTATGTACAGGTCAAGCATTCCTTTGGCTACGGGCTTGTCCTGAATGCCGGTCTGCGCTATGACTTCAAGTTGCGGTCAAGCGGCAAGAAGCTGCACGTGCTTTCACCCCGTATCGCCTTCATCTACTCCCATCCCAAGTGGAGCGCCAAGCTGAGCTATTCCAAGGCCTTCGTGGACGCACCGTATTTTTATCGCAACAATACCCTGGACATCAACTTCGGCGATGACAACCTCTTCCCCGAGTACCTGAACTCCTGGCAACTGTCTTTCTACAGCGACGGCAAGTTGGTTCCCAGGCTGAAAATGGAGGTGAACGGATTTATCAACAAGGCTGACAACTTCATTATCCAGAGCGAGTTGGGTAATACGAACGCCGGTAGCCTTACCAATGCCGGCGTGGAGATGGCCGCCAGCTATGCCATCTCCCGGTTCAGGGTCGACGGAAACTTTACCTGGCAGCGGGTGCTGGCTTCCCAGAACTTCAATATCTTTGATCACAGTATCTATAACATCCCGGATTTCCAGGCCAACCTGGCGGCTTCCTATGAGATCGTCCGTGGTCTGAAGGTCAATGCACATGCCAATTTCCTTTCGAAGCAGAAATCGCTCTATGCCCTGCCTTTCGCGCCCGAGGTGGTCATCGACATCCCTTCCCGCGTCATCGTCGACCTGGGTGCCAGCTACGCCATCTGGAAAGTGGAGTTCGGGCTGAATGTATATAACATTGCCAACACGTCCTATCTGCAGGGCGGTTCCAGTGTAGCACCGATGCAGCAGGCGGGCCGATGGCTGTTGGGTCATGTGAGTTTCAAATTTTAATCAATAACGCAGAATGGACTTGTATTGGGAGAAACTTGCCGGACAACTGACGGCAATCATTGAAGAAAAAAAGGACAAGGTCGCCTATGTCATGGGTGACAAGGAAGTCACATACGCCCAGATGGATGAAATGGCCTGCCATATCGCATCGGGAGTGGCCCGGATAGTGGAAGGCAAGGATGCCGATCCCGCGGTTCCCGTCCGTATCGGCATCTGCCTGGGAAGACACGAGCATGTCGTGCCGTGCATCCTGGCAGCCGTCAAGCTGGGTTGTTCCTATGTCCCCATTGATGTGGAGACGCCCCGTGAGCGCCGGGATTTTATCTGCAAAGACGCCGGTTTGAGCGTACTGATCACCGCCGAGAATTTCAACAGCCTGGCAGCAAGCCCGCTCGTGGATCCCCTGCCGGTACTGAGCCGTGGCGTTTCCGAGGCCTATATGATCTATACCTCGGGTACGACCGGCCAGCCCAAGGGCGTTTCGCAGCCCTACCGGACGCTGTACAGTTATATGCAGACCGTCTGCCTGCCGGACAATTTCAACATCAGCGACAAATCCGTCATCCTCCATTTCGCCAGCATCAGTTTCGACGTGTCTGTCCTGGAGATTTTTGCCGCGCTCTTTTATGGCGGCACACTGGTTATCGCGCAGCAGGAGGATAAGCATAATCCCCTGCTGGTCTATAAGCTGATGAAGGAGAAAGGGATCACCTACACCTTCATGCCACCGTCTCTCCTGGCGGTCTTCCCCGATTATGATTTCCCCGCCATGGACACGCTGTCCGCCGGCGGCGAAGCCATTCCGCACAGCCTGACCAGCAAGATTGCCGGAAAATATCCCTATCGTTTCGTGAACGGATACGGACCGACGGAAAGCATCGTGACCACCACGCATGAGATAGAAGGACCGGATGACTGGCGGAATATCGGCAAGCCGGTTCCGGGCGTCGTATGCTATGTGGCCGACGAAAACGGGAAGCTCGTCGCTCCGGGCGAGCAGGGTGAACTGCTGATCGGCGGCATGCAGCTGACCAACGGCTATTGGAACCGTCCAGAACTCAATGCCCGGATGTTCTTCGACAATCCGTATGAAAAAGAACACGACGGGATCGATGTGTCCCGGCTCTATCACAGCGGCGACCTGGTGACGCTCAATGAGGACGGCAGCTTCAACTATATCGGCCGGAGGGATTCCCAGATCAAGCTCCACGGCTACCGTATCGAGTTGGGCGAAATCTGTACGCTGATCGAACAGCAGGAAGGTGTGCTGAGAGCCTTTGTCCGTCTGGAAGAGATTGGAAACGAGAAATACATCGTGGCGTATGTACGGACCGCCGAAGGCGTCGACAACCTGAACGAGATCCGGCAGAAAGTATCCAAACTGCTGCCTGCATACATGTTGCCGACCTTCTGGAACCAGGTCGAAGACTTCAAGCTGAACATCAACGGCAAGATTGACCAGTCCACGCTCGTCAACAAGGCAGTGGACCCGGTCACCACCAACGATACGCCCGTCACGCCCCAGGAGGAACTGCTGATGCAGGCAACCGCCAAGCTGCTCGGCCTGCCGAGCGTCAATGTCAATGCGGACCTGTTCAATGATGTCGGCATTACCTCCCTGCATATCCTGCAACTGATCGTCCAAATGGGTATGTCTGGCATTCATTTGAATGTGAATGACTTCTATTCGTTGCGTACCATCCGCAAGATCATGGCTGCCGAGAAACATCCCAATGCCTTCTGGTATGGCGACTCGGGCGACGACCCCACAAAGCCGGTCCTGATCGTCATCAGCGGCATGACCAGTTTCTCGTTCATCTTCGGGGAATGGGCCGAACGGGTTTCCAAGAAATTCGCCATCTTCGCCATTGAATCTTATCATGCTGTCATGGAAGACAGGCTGACCGACCTGGACTCGCTGGTAGATATCTATCTGGAGTATGTCAAGGATGTGGTCAATACTCGCCATATCGCGGCCATCGTCGGCTTCTGCGTGGGAGGCGAGCAGGGCCTTGTGATGGCCAGGAAACTTTACAACGATTCCGATTACAAACCCCGCGTCGTGGTGCTCGACGGAGAACTGGACCGGGACATGAGCCTGCAGCGGCTTACGATCAATTCCTATTTCTTCCCCTTCTTCAGCGAAGAGCGCAACAGGCGCCGTGCCGAGCTGGATATCTATCTGATGGAAACCATGCCGGTAGAAACCTACAACGGCCCGGTTTCGGCCCTCATCGCCGAGTCCTATACGGGCCTCAGCCCGGTTTCCGGAACGGAGAAAGATCCCGAAGTGATCCGGCGCGAACTGGCGGAGCACAATACCAGTGAAAGCCGTTGGAAATACCGCTACCCCGACTGCGAGGTGATTTATATTCCCGGAAACCACAATCAGTACCTGGTTACCAAAGAAAGCCTGGATCCCATCGTAGAGTACTGTCTCAACAATCTCTGATCGGCTTGCCGACGTTGATATTTTGCTTTTTCGCGGATGAATTTCCGCGAAGATGCACTATATTTGGCATCGTTAACCGAAGGAGCTATGAAGGAGGGGGAGAAGCAGTCGAAGGGCGTGGCGTCAGGCATGGTGGCGTTGGTATTTCTGGTCCTGGGATTTCAACTGGCCGTTTTCGTCATAAAAGTTGTTGAACGGCCGGAAAGACGGGTCGAGCCCGGCAAGACCGCCACCACAGACGCTACTGTTACAACAGTTATTACTGATACTACGGTAGCGAGCGAAGCCGCGGGTGGTGTTCGTCGAAGCGACCTTTTTTCGGGAGCGAGCCGAACACCAGAGCGGCGAAGCGAGCGGAACGTTCAACCCGGGCGGCGCAGCGAGCGGAACGTTCAACCCGGGCGGCGCAGCGAACGAAGCTATGAGTCGTTTCCCTTCGACCCCAATACCGTCAGCCTGGCCGACCTCCAGCGCCTGGGCCTGACCCTCCGCCAGGCAGAAACCATCGACCACTACCGCAGCAAAGGCGGCCGCTTCCGCACCAAAGACGACTTCCGGAAAATGTACGTCGTCACCGACAGCCTCTTCGCCCGGCTCGAACCCTTCATCAAGATCCCCAAGGTCGAACTCAACGCCGCCGACAGCGCCGCCCTCGTCTCCCTCCGTGGCATAGGCCCGTATTACGCGCGCAAGATCCTCGACTACCGCGAAAGACTCGGCGGATTCCTCAATAAAGCCCAGCTGCTCGAAATCGAAGGCCTCGACGAAGAACGCCTCGCCGGCTTCGTCGACGACGTGGAGATCGACACCACCCGCTGCAGCCGCCTCGACCTCTGGCACACCACCGACAGCATCCTGGCCCTGCATCCCTACCTGGGCGAAAAAGGCGCCCGCAGCATCACCCGCTACAAGAAACTCTACGACACCACCCGCTGGACCCTCGCCGATCTCGAAAAAGAACATGCCCTGCCGAAAGAAAATATTGAAAAATTGAAAAAATATATCGAAATTCAATAATTATTTTTATATTTGCAGAAAAAACGGAGAAACATTATCTTTGTAAGATAAGATGCCGGGTCAAGCCCGGCATGACGATAGCGAGCGAAGCGGCGGGTGGTGTTCGGCGAAGCGAGCTTTTTTAGCGAGCGGGACGAAAAACAGAGCCGCGTAGTGAACGATAAACGGCAATAATTTACATCATATATGTTAGAATGTAAGAACATAACGAAGACCTTCGGGACATTCAAGGCCCTCGACGACGTGTCGGTGACCATCCCCGAAGGAAAAATCTTCGGCCTGCTGGGACCCAACGGCGCCGGCAAGACCACATTGATCCGCATCATCAACCGGATCACCATCCCCACCGCGGGCGAAGTGATCCTGGACGGGAAACACGTCAGCGACGAAGACGTCCGTGCCATCGGCTACCTGCCCGAAGAACGCGGCCTCTTCAAGAAGATGAAAGTCGGCGAACAGTCGCTCTACCTGGCCCGCCTCAAAGGCATGAGCACCGCCGCCGCCACCGCCGAACTGAAAAAATGGTTCATCCGCTTCGGCATCCAGAGCTGGTGGGACAAGAAAGTGGAAGAACTTTCCAAGGGCATGGCCCAGAAGGTACAGTTCATCACGACCGTCCTGCATAAACCCCAGCTGCTGATCCTCGACGAACCCTTCTCCGGCTTCGACCCCGTCAACGCCCAGATGATCCGCGACGAGATCATCCGCATGCGCGACGAGGGCACTACGATCATCCTTTCGACCCACAACATGGAGTCCGTGGAAGAACTCTGCGACAACATCGCCCTCATCAACAAGTCGCATCTCGTGGTCACCGGCGGCACCGACGCCATCCGCCGCGAGTATGGCACCAACCAGGTGGAAGTGCTCTACCGCAGCGGTGAAGCCATCCCGCAGGGAACATCCTATGTGATCTTCTCCGACGAAGCACAGAAAGAGGGTCGCCGCGCCGTCCTCAATGTCGCGGCCGGCAGCAGTTCCCGCGACGTCCTGGGCGAACTGATCCGCGTGGCGGACGTGTACTCGTACCGCGAGCTGATTCCGCGCATGAACGATATTTTCATCAAACTGGTAACCGGTAAATAGGAGGGAAGCGCTATGAATTGGAAAAAAGTCGGCATTGTCATCAACCACGAATATGTGACCCGCGTCCGCAAGAAATCGTTCATCCTGACGACCTTGCTCACGCCGATCCTCATGGCCCTGCTCATCTGTGTCCCGGCCCTGATCATGGTCTTTTCCGGCCAGGAAGACCAGAAAGTCAAAGTGATCGACGAATCGGGCATTGTCGCCCCGTATTTCGAGAACAGCGAACATACCACCTACGTCATGGGCGAACCCGGCGAAACTGTGGATGCGCTCAGGGACCGCTTCGACGAGCTGGACTACTATGCCATCGTCGGTATATCGCCGCTCAATGAAAAAGGCGAAGTTTCGGTGATCTCCTATTCGAAGGAACCGCTCAACATGGATATCAAGAATACGGTCAACCGGACGGTCAACAAGGCCATCGAGACGCGGAAGCTCGCCCAGTACGACATCGTCAATCTCGACGAGATCCTGTCGGACGTCAAGACCGACATCAAGCTCAACTCCATGACGCTCACCAACGACGGCGACGCCAAGGAAGACAGCGTGGAGGTTTATATGGTGCTCTCGTACCTGATGAGCTTCCTGATCTACATGTTCGTCTTCATGTTCGGCACGATGGTCATGCGCAGCGTCATCGACGAAAAGAGCAGCCGTGTGGTTGAAGTCATCGTCTCGTCGGTCAAGAGCGTGGAACTGATGATGGGCAAGATCATCGGCGTGGCGCTGGTGGCCCTGACGCAGTTCTTCATCTGGATCGCCCTGACCCTGATCATCGTGACGGCCGTCCAGACCGTCGCCGGGCCCAAGCTCATGCAGAACATGGGCGGCATGACCGAAATGGTCGCCATGACCAGCGAAGACGGCCGCATCGACTCGGCCGATATGGTCGCCATCGCCCAGCAGGCCGGCGCCGATTCGGATGCCGGCGGAATGTTCAAGATCATCAACCAGATCCGCAGCCTCGACTGGGTGACCATCATCGGCAGCTTCCTGATCTACTTCCTGCTGGGCTACCTGCTTTATGCCTCGATGTTCGCCGCCATCGGCGCGGCCGTCGACAACGAAGCCGACACCAGCCAGCTGCAGTTGCCGGTGACCATCCCGCTCATCATCGGCCTGTTCATCATGCTCCACACCTTTGAGCATCCGAGCAGCACCCTCTCGGTCTGGGCGTCCATCATCCCCTGGACCTCTCCGATGGTGATGCTCGCCCGCGTGCCTTTCGGCATCGTGCCGGCCTGGCAGCTGATCCTCTCGATCGCCCTGCTGGTGCTGACCTTCCTGGCCACGGCCTGGCTCTCCGCCAAGGTCTACAAGATCGGGATCCTGACCTACGGCAAGAAGTCCAGTTTCAAGGACCTGCTCAGATGGATGAAACTCAAAGACTGATCCGCATATGATGAAAAGATTATTGCTGCTGGCTGTTCTGCTGCTCGCCCTTCCCGGGGGAGCGGCGGCGCAGTTTACCTACCGCTGGACACCTGTCCCCATGGATTCCACCTGGGATTCGATGAAAGATCTCCGGGCCACGCAGACCATCGCGCGCTATGAAGCGCAGGTCGCCCCGCTGCAGGAGATTGTCGGCTACTCCGATGCGGAGTACGACAAGGGACGCCCCGAAGGCCCGCTCTCCAATTTCGCGGCCGACGTGGTCCGCGCCATTGCCGAGAAGAAAACCGGTGAGCACATGGACGTGAGCCTGATGAACATGGGCGGCATCCGCACCAGCCTGCCCCAGGGCGCCGTGCGGGTTTACGACATCTACTCGATCTTCCCCTTCGACAACTACCTGGTGACCTTCGACATCAAGGGCTCCGACCTGCGCCGCTTCCTCAACCAGATGATCGCGCGGCGGCGTGTCGAGGCGCTCAGCGGCGTGAAGATGGTCATTACGGCCAACAAGGCCGACACACTCCTCGTGTCCGGTGCGCCCATCGACGACAGCCGCATCTACAAGTTCGCCACCATCAACTTCCTGATGGACGGCGGCGACGGCGTGGTGCTCTCGGATGTGGCCATCAACCTGAAAGATACGGGCATCTGGGTCCGCGATGCCATCGTTGAATACTTGAAAGACCAGACGGCCCGCGGCGAGAAAATCTCGCTGAAGACCGACGGACGGGTCGTTTATACGGATTGGGAGGAAAGAAGACGATGAAACGGAGTTTATGGCTGATGGCGCTTGCGCTTTGCTGCGCGGCCACCCTCCAGGCGCAGGACCTGGTGATCCTGCACACCAACGACACGCACAGCCAGATCGAACCGGTCCGCGTGGGCTACAACAAGGGCCTGGGCGGCGTCGAACGCCGGCTGCAGTATATCGACCAGGTACGGGAGAAGTATGGGAAAAAGAAGGTGCTGCTGCTCGACGCCGGCGACTTCAACCAGGGCACGCCCTACTATACGGTCGCGCACGGTGACCTGGAAGTCGAGCTGGTCAACCTGATGGAATATGACGTAATGACCCTGGGCAACCATGAGTTCGACAACGGACAGGAAGACCTGGCCCGCCGGCTCAGAAACTGCCGCCACCAGACCGTCACCTGCAACTATGACTTTTCGAACACCCCGCTCAAGAAGCTGGTGAAGCCCTGGACGATCGTCCGCCGCGGCGGCATGAAGATCGGCATCATCGGCGTGACCTGTTACCTGGAAGGCGTGGTGCTCAAATCGCACCTCGACGGCATGGTACGCCTCAATACCATCGAAGAAGTGAACCGCTGGGCGGATTTCCTGAAGAACAAGAAGCATTGCGACCTGGTGATCCTGCTGTCACACCTCGGTTACAACGGCGGTACGACCGACCGTCCTTCTGACGTGCTGATGGTGGAGCATTCGCGCAACCTCGACCTGGTGGTGGGCGGACACAGCCACACCTACCTCAAAGAGGCGCGGGAGGTGGTAGACCTGGATGGACGGGTGGTGCCCGTCACGCAGTGCGGCGGGCAGGGGATTGCGGTCGGGACCTGGGAGATCACTCGCGTTCGACCTTGAGCTGCTCGATGTGGCTTCCGGCGTCGGTTGTCTTGACGTAGAGAATCACCCGGAAGCGCTCTCCGCCGGCGCTGAGTGAACCGACGGCGTATTTCATCGGCGCTTTGCCGCTTTTGTGGATGATGGTGAACTTTTTGGGCGTGTAACTGGAGAAGAAGTTCTTCATGATGAGTTTGGCCTGGTTGCGGGTGCAGTTGTTCACAGCACCGAGCATGTCGAGTTCCAGGTTGTCGGCAAACCAGGCGGAAAGCTTTTCATAGTCGCCGGCCTGCAGATATTTGCCGATGGGCGTAAAAACATCCTGGGCATTCTCCTGTGCCGTTGAAGGACCTGCGGTCAGAAAAACAAACAACATCGAAGCGAGCCAGAACAGTTTTTTCATCATTCCATGTTTAAATAGACGAAGACCATTGTATTCAAAAATCACGCCATGAAAGTCAAGGTTCTGTTCACCGGAAAAACCACGGAAGCCTGGGTGCGCGAGGGGATCGGGCAGTACGCGGCCCGCATCCGCCACTATGTTTCTTTTGAGTTGGTGGAACTGCCCGACCTGAAGCAGACCGCCTCCCTGAGCGAAGAGCAGATCAAAACCCGGGAGGGCGAGTTGATTCTCAAGGCGTTGCGCCCCGGTGACCACCTGGTGCTGCTCGACGAGCACGGAGCCCGTTTCAGTTCGGTCGATTGGGCACGGAATTTGGAGCAGAAGTCCGCGCATCTCCCGAAAGATTGTGTGTTCGTCATCGGCGGTCCCTACGGATTTTCCCCCGCTGTGCACGCCCGGAGCAATGAGCTTCTTTCGCTGTCGCCGATGACCTTCTCGCACCAGCTGGTGCGGGTGGTATTCCTGGAACAACTGTACCGGGCATTGACCATCATCAAAGGAGAGCCCTATCATCACGAATGAGCGCAAGCCAGCCATCGAAGTCTTCGCTACGCCGCTTTCTGGTGCGGTACGGCAGCCATGTGCTGTTCGTGCTGGCCATCGTGCTGCTGGCCCTTTCCAACATTCGCCCCGACTATCCCGCCCGTCTCCGCCGGCAGGTCAGCCGGGTGGAGCGTTCCCTCCACAAACGGGAGCGGCTTGCGGAGAAATATGCCTACCGGGCCCTGCAGGCCGGCCCGGACGAATGGGTCGATTTTGAAGACCTGCCCGAGGACATCGTGCTGTACTGCTACCAGTCCGACACGATGAAGAGCTGGACCCACCAGTTTCCCATCAACAACGACGAGGTGGATGTCTATCCCTATTCGTACCGGCTGCAGTTCATGAGCAACCGGAACCTCTACGCCAATCCGCTCGCCTATATCGGCCTCGAAGAAAAATACGTCAACCTGGGCTCCGCCTGGTATGTGGTGACCACCCAGTTCAACCGGGAACACAAGACCAAGGTGGTGACGGGCATCCTCATCAAGACGGAATATCCGGGCAGCTCGATTCCCAACGTGGTCAACAAGCATCTGCATCTGCGCGACGGCTATACGACGGTCGCCATCAGCGACGACGATGCGGCCATCGTCTATGGCATCGAGGAAGGGCCGCTTTTCTCGATCGTCCCTACCGTGCCGCCTGCGCCGGAGCACGGCAACATGCCCATGCGCTGGCTCGCCTTCGTCCTGATGCTCCTGGCTGTCTTCCCGTATCATTACCGGCACCATACCTGGCCGACTTTCTGGTTTTCCCTCTTCATCCTGGTCGTGGTGCGCCTGATGGCCTTCTACTATGTATCCAAGGGCTTTGCGACCGGCGAGATTTTTTCGCCGGTGCTGTATGCCGACACGGCGCTCTTCAACTCCCTGGGCAGCCTCCTGTTCAACAACATGGTGGTGGCCCTGGCCTTCTACGCCCTGTTCGTCATGCGCTACCGCATCCACAAGCGGGTGGAGAAATTCGGCCCCGTCCGTCGCTGGGTGGCCATCGGACTGCACATGCTCGCCGCCCTGGCCCTGATGGGATACATCCATTTCGTGCTGCGCTCGTTGATTCTCAACTCCAGCATCGTGATGGAGCCGCACCGCATCTCCGACATCGGTGTCAAGGCCATTCTCAGCTACCTGACCTTCGCCATGCTCTTCCTGGCCCTGCTGTTCCAGCTTTACCTCATCGTGATGCTGATCCGCAAGGACGCCCGCGTGAACCTCTTTTCCTGGCGAAACCTGCTGGTCTACACGATGCTCATCTCCCTGTTCAGCGTGGTGTCCATCAACTCCTACGGCCTGGAGAAGGAATACGAGAGCAACCGTGTCAACACGGGCAAGCTGGCCGTGGAGCGCGACCTGTCGCTGGAAATGTTCCTGCGGAGTGTCGAGCCTGCCATCCAGAGCGATCCCTTCTTCTCGGTCCTGGCCTCGGTGCGCGGCACCGACATGATCAAGAACCGCATGCTGGAGCGCTACCTTTACAACGACGTGGTCCGCAAGTACAACATCACGCTGACCACCTGTTCCAACAACGACCTGATCGCGCTGGGGCAGGGGATGGAGCCCGTGAACTGCTTCTCCTTCTACAAGGACATGATCGACGAGTACGGCGTACAGCTTGCGCCCGGCTCCAAATTCTACTATCTGCACGACTACAACGGCCTGGCTTCCTATCTGGGCGTTTTCTCTTATCCCGATCCGTCCACCTACCAGCTGTCCTGGCTCTTCATGGAGCTGGAGTCGAAGTTCCGCAACGATGTGGTCACCAATCCCTTCGACGCGCTGACGACCCGGGCGGGCACGGCGGCGACCCTGCCGCGGTACTATTCGTATGCCCGCTACTCCGACGACCGGCTGGTCTCGCACGGCGGCAGTTACGACTATTCCGTGACGCCGCCCGAAGACCTGGCGGTCGGCTACACGATGATCAACCGGAACGGCTTCGTCCATTTTGTCAACCGGATCTCCAACGAAGATGTGACCATGGTCTCGCGTCCGCGGCGGCCCTTCTTTCCGCATGTGGTGTCCTTCTCCTACCTGGTGATCTTCTACGGCCTGTTCCTGCTGCTCTTCACCCTGCGCTGGCGCCGCGAAAAGCTCTTCAATCTGCCGAAGCATTCGCTCAAGCGCAAGATCACCCTGCTGATTACCCTGACCATGGTGGTTGCGCTGGGCACGATGGGTGTGGGCAGTGTCGTCTATGTGATGCGTCTCACGCGCGAGAACAACCGCGAGGCGATGGACGGTCTGATGGAGTCGGCCCAGGCACTGCTGGCCGAGCCCTGCAAGTATGCCCTGCGCTACAACGACATCAACACGCCGCAGCTCTTCAATGCGATGGACGAGTTCAACAAGATCACGCGCAACGACTTGCATCTCTACAACATCCATGGTGAGCTGATCCGTTCCACCAAGCCGGAGCTCTTCGATCAGTATCTGGTGGGCAAGCGCATGAACAACAAGGCCTTCCGCCAGATTGTCAAGCAGAAGCAACTGCGTTATGCCGGTCTGGAGAACATCGCCGGCGTGCGTTTCTACGCCGTCTATGAGCCGGTGTTCAACGGCGACGGCGAGCTGGTGGCCATCGCCTGTGTGCCTTATTTTGCCCGCAGCCAGGACGTGACCGACGCCACGGCCTCGACCATGTCGGTCATCATCAACATCTACCTGATCCTGCTCATTGCGGCCGTCGTCATCGGAGCTTTGATTTCCAACTCCCTGTCGCGCCCGCTGGTCGAGATCAAGGAGCGCATCGAGCGCCTGGCCCTGTCGGGCAACCGGCGCATCAAGTACCGCAACACGCGCGACGAGCTGGGCGTGCTGATCGAGTCGTACAACAAGATGGTGGAAGATCTGGAGGAGAGTACCCGGCAGCTGGCGCACAACGAGCGCGAGCAGGCCTGGAAAGAGATGGCCCGCCAGATTGCGCACGAGATCAAGAACCCGCTCACGCCGATGAAACTAAGCATTCAGTACCTGATGAAGCTCAAGGAGGAGAATGTTCCGGGCTGGGAGGCGAAGCTCGAAAGCGTGAGCAAGTCGCTGCTGGAGCAGATCGACACGCTGTCGCAGACCGCCACGGAGTTCTCTTCGTTCGCCCGTTTCTACAGCGAGGAGGTGACGCGGATCGACCTCGACGCACTGATCCGGGAGCAGCGCGAGCTCTTCGACAACCGCGAGGATCTCCGCTTCGCGTTCAAGCGCGACGCCGCGGAAGGTGCCGCCGTGGTCGATGCCCGCCGCAGCCAGTTGGCGCGCGTTTTCGTCAACTTGATTACGAATGCGATCCAGGCCATCGACAATGCCGGCACGCCGGACGGGCTGATCTGCATCTCGCTGACTGCCACACAGTTGGAGGGCGCTCCGGCCTGGCGGATCGACGTGGAGGACAATGGCCCCGGCGTCAGCGACGAAGACCTGGAGAAGCTCTTTACGCCAAACTTCACGACGAAGAAGACGGGCACAGGCCTAGGCCTGGCCATCTGCCGCAGCATCATCGAGCAGAGCCAGGGCACCATCAGCTACAGCCGCTCCGCCCTCGGCGGTGCAAGATTCACCATTACGTTGCCGGCGGGCTCGCTTGGCTGAGGCGCGTTGGGAACCCTCATGGTTCGAGGCATCTCACCCTGAGGAACGCCCAACGCTCCACCAGGCCAGCGCACGCGAACCCTTTTTTTGTATTTATCCGGTCGATTTTGGAAAACGGTTAAGCTTTCAACCGAATTTTTTCTTGCCTATTTCGTATCGTATATTTGAGCAGAAAAAAGAAAGAATAGTTCCCAATTTTGGGAATTTTTTCTATCTTTGCAGCACTGCGTGTGTAGGAGGTATGTGATGAAGATTGAAATAGAAGACAAAGATCTGGAAGAACTGATCTTGACGGGAGAGAATAGCAAGTACAGACAATTGGCTCGGGACAGCAAGTTCATGGAGGCTTTGGCACGCGCTTATCGATTGCTTGAGGTAGTGGAAAAAGCGAGTGGATTGGAAATAAAAGCATTGACATTAAATCGTGATCATTATGGAAACGAGAAATGAGGCCCCGGCTACAATGGCTGTTTCTCCGGGAAACATCTTGAGAGAAGAACTTCGCGAGAGGAGGATCAGTCAAAAAGAATTGGCTGAGCGAATCGGCATACAGCCATCCCATTTGAGTGAAATCATCCGTGGTAAACGTGATATTTCCAGGCGTGTGGCAGATAAATTGGAGCATGAACTAGGCATTCCTTCTATCGACTGGATGCGGATGCAACTTGCATATGATTACGATATGGTCGGTGTCCCAAGAGAGAGAGGAATTATCGAGTCTGTTCATCCCGGAAAAGTTTTGAAAGCCGAAATGAAGCGACGGGATGTGTCGCCAGACCAATTGTCAGCGGAAATAGGTGTTCCTCTTTTCTTGCTGAATGACCTTTTGGAAGAGAAAACAAAACTGGAAACGGAAATGGCCATGATGCTGGAAGCGGCCATCGGATTAAAGGCATCCTGGCTGCTTTCATTGCAGAATGAATATGATATGCTGATGGCTGGGCGGAATGCGCCATTCATGGAGAAACTCAAAAAGATCAGGCAGATAGCAGCTGCCCTCTCGCTTGTCGTCTTCCTTTTCGTATCCTGCACCAGCCGCCAGACCGCTTCGGTCCTCAACGACGTAGAAACCTATATTCAGGAACGCCCCGACAGTGCGCTGGCCACCATCCGCTCTATTGACACCACAACTCTCACAACCCGTAAACTCCGCGCTCACTATGCTCTACTGCACGCCATGGCACTTGATAAGAACTGGATTGACACGACTGACGTAGAAGTCGTGATGCCGGCGGTGTCATATTATAGCAAACGACGTCCGTTGTCGTGACGTTGCCAAGCTTACTACTATCTCGGTAGAATACAATACAATCAGAGCAATTATTTAGATGCCATCCTCTCCTTCACCCGTTCACTGGATTATGCGGCCTCATTGAACGATGACCGATTCAAAGCTTTAATTTTGCAGGCAATAGGAGATACTTTCTCGAATACTTATATTTCAGAGGAAGCTTATCGGTATTCAGAGTTGGCATGCTTGTCTGCCGAAGCCTGTGGTGACAGTGATCTTGCGATGGCTTCTCGCTTCAGGATGGCACAAGGATTATCGAACTTGAAACGAACAGAAGAAGCCGATTCCTTGTTTAGATATCTGATTAAGGAGCAGGATCAAATCAATCGACAAGTCATGCCTATCATCTTGTCGGATTATGCCCTGCTGAGAGTAAATGGTTATCATGACTATCTGGGAGGTGTTTCATATTTTAAAGAAGTTTTGTCTGAAACTGGCCGTCTCCCTTCTGTTAATCATTGGGGAGCCTACGCTTACTCCTTGGCCATGATAGGGGATACCGCTCGCGCCCATTCGTTGTTTCATAAACTGGAAAAGACAACGGCAAGCGAGACATATGCATATAAAGCATGGAAAAGTAAAGCATTATCGCAAGAAGGGAGGGATAAGGAGGCCCTTCAATTACTAAGTGAGTCAAATGACAGACAGACGGAAATGATGCTGGACGTTCTCAGACAGTCAGCCGTAAAATCTCAGCGTGATTATTATGCATTGGAGAAAACAAAAGCTGATGAATCGAGACGTTTGATTACATGGGTTTCTGTTCTTTCCATCCTGTTTCTTGCTTCTACTATGATTTCGGGCTATTTGTTGATTCGCAGAAAACATGAACGCGACAAAGAAAAGGCTCGTTTGTTGGACCAGGAAAATGCTTCTTTGCAGAAAGCCGTGGATTCCTTGTCTGAAAGCATAACGGAAATGAATGTGCAACAGGCCCGGCTCCAGCGAGAATTTACCACGCATCTTCAGTCTTCCTTCAGGGAATGGGGGCAGTTATACAAAGCCTTTTACCATCCGGGCAATTTTCCTCTTGATGTAAAAGAAAGCGTTTATATTGAAGCTAAAAAAGCCATAGCGAGATTATCCGATGATGAAGAAGGACAAAGACTACTCGAATGTCGCTTGAATGAACTGTTCGACAATGTCATAACGCACTATCGCGAGGATTTCCCGAATCGTTCGGAGTCGGAATACCGTTTTGTCAGTTTCGTCTTTGCGGGTTTTGACCCCAGTGTCCTGAAGGCTGCATTTAAAATTCCGTCTCTGCCGGCCACATATGAGAGAAAATCCCGTCTTAAGGATTCAATTGTCCGGTCGTCTGCTCTGTATCGGAATCAATACCTTCTCTTTTTCCGTTGATTTTTTTAACGGCTCTCATCTTGTAGGGGGGGGTGAAAATTACTGAAAATCAACGAGTAACATCAATGATGAGAATGATTCGTTAGGTCATTTCTAACAGTATGCCCGCAATATGCCTCAGATAGCCATCTGTGGGGGTTTTTCATAGAAAGGATGTTAGATATTTTTCAGGGCAGGGAGTGCTGCCCTGGAAGGCCGTATTGTAACTTTGTATATATCAATCCAAAACACAAGGTTATGAAAAGAGCTCTGTCACTTTTTTTGTTTGCGGCATGTGTCGCCCTGCTTCCTGTTTACTCGTACGCAGATGATGAAGAAGGAGATGTTATTGACATTCAGTATTTGCCGAGTGGGCAATCTCTTCATCGTTCAATAGTGCCTATTCCGTTACAAGCCACATTCTATTATATTCAAGGTGTCGTAACTGTACAATTTTCTTATAATCTTGGAGAAGTAGATATTAGAATGACGAATTGTACAGCAGGGTTATCTAATACAATCACTATTGATTCGCTTGTAGGATCCGTTTCTCTTCCTGTCCCTTTCGGCAGTGGTTTGTACTTGATAGAAATACTAACTCCGGAAGGAAATACTTATTATGGTTATTTCCCAGTTCAATAGTTCACGCATTATATATATTTTTTATTTACATTTGATGCTATGAAAAAACTAGAATTGATTTTACATTTATTTGTTTTGGATGCTCGCTTTTGCTGAATGTTTCTTGTCAAGAAAAAGTTAGCCTTGACCCCTCTGTCTCCAAAGCCAAGGTCTTCTATGAACAAAACGCGCAGAACCTTTCGCTTCCTAATACTATTGTGAATGTGATTAATTACGTTATATAACATGTGCCTTCGTACACTATTTTCTCTTTTGACGCTTCTGTTGTGCGGGACATGTCTGGCGCAGACGCCCGCACACGAGGCGTTTGAGGGATATTCTCGGCTACTGGCACCGGAAAAGGTCTATCTTCATACGGACCGTGAGGTTTACAATATGGGTGACACCATCTGGTTTCGGGGATATCTCAAGAATGCCTCCACCTTGGCCGAGTATCCGGAATGCAACTACCTCTACGTGGAGCTATACTCCGCCATGTGGGAAAGAAATTATTATTCAAGCCGTTCCGAGGAGTCCTGGGAAATGAGGAAACGTGTCAAGGTCAAGCGCGGCCCCGACGGGCGCTTTTGCGGTTATATGCCCCTCTCTGAAGACCTCAACAGTGGACGGGCCACCCTCCGTGCCTATTCCTACTGGATGCTCAACCGTGACCCGGATTTCATGTACTATAAGGATATCGAAATCCGAAATGCCCTCAAAGATTCCTTTGTTGAAGATTTGAAGACGCTCAAAGTCGATGACCAAAGCACCTATGATGAGCTTGGTGTCGAAAATCCGTTCCGAAACACCCTCTTTAAGCACAACAAGAAAAAGGTGGAAACCGATGTAGACCTGCAGTTCCTCCCAGAAAGCGGGCGCTATACGTCCGGGGCTCCCTCCGTACTGGCCATAAAAGCCGTCAATCAGGACGGCATGGGCGTTCCTGTCTCCGGTTCCATCTTCGCTGACGGTACCGCCATCGCTTCCTTCTCTACCAACGACCTGGGGATGGGGCGCTGTACCGTCACCGTCCCGCCCGGCACGAAACACCTTTCCGCCATTGCGGAAACTCTTGTTGAGAATTTCCAGTTCGAAGCATCCGTGCCCCTTCCCGAAGCCCGGGCTGTGGTTATCAACCTCCTCCCGAACAGCGACTCCGTCTTCATCCATGTGTCCTGTTTCGGCGTCACCCTCCCCGATGACACACAACTTGTCATCAGCGACAAAACGGCTATCGTCCAATCATTTCCTCTCCAGGATTCCGTCACGGATTTTACCTTCTCGACGCACGAATTCAAGCCTGGTATCCTCACGGCATCCATCATCGACACGGACGGTTCCGTTTACGCTGAAAGACCTTTCTTTGTATTTCCGCATCAAACCCTCGTTGCTGATTTCGATTTTGACAAGCCTCGCTACGGCAAACGAGAAAAGGCCGATGTCACTATTTCCCTGCACGATGAGAATGGCAACCCGATAGATGGCGACTTTTCCCTCGCTATCACGGACGAAGAATATGCACCCGCCAGCGGTCAGGACCACTCCCTCGTTTCTTACTTCTTGCTGGGCAGCGAACTCAAGGGTCTCGTTGAAAACCCCAGATATTATTTTGATGCTTCCATCCCACTCAACGAACGCGTCCGTGACATCGATCTGCTCCTGCTCACACAGGGATGGCGCTATTACGACCTCCCCACCGTCTTCCAACAGAAAACGACAACTCCCATCTACGGCAAGGAGTATACGCAGTCGCTCAGCGGATATGTCAATGCACCCATAGGGAAAGCGCGGAAATCCACCATTTGTTTCGTTGCCCGGAAAATTAATTTTACCTATATCGCGGACCTCGATTCCACCGCTTATTTTATCCTCGACAATCTCGATTTTCCCGACAGCACGCAGTTCCTCGTCGGCGCACAGGGACGCCGTAAACTATTCCAGAAATTGTACATGCCTATTCTCGACCCGGAATATTTTGCAGCACCTCATTCCTATCCCGACTACCTTCACCTGACTGGTTATTCCAAGGAGTATGGGGACTTTGCCATTCAGAGTTATTCCGCCACCGACGGCGCTCTCACCTATACGCTGGCCCCGGCAAGGATCACCGCTCCAAAATCAAATCTCTCCCCCTTTCCCAACGATACGTTCCGTAAAGACCAGTACCGTGATGAGAAGCAGCTTGCCCCTTACCGGGACTATGACCTTTGTTCCTATATCCTTAAAACTTGCCCGGGAGTGCATTTGGGGTCGACCGGCATGTTGGTTGGGAAAAAAATCCGAATTGCTTCCCGCATGGGGATGACTGAGATGGAACTGCCCCTCAATGTATTCATTGACGGCATGCGCTCAAACCAAGGCCGTTTGACCGAACTAATGATTACAGATATTGATGCCTTTGTTTATATTTCCGGCGTTGCTGCTGCCAAATATGACAACGGATTGAGTAATCCTTATTTCACCCAAAGAGGAAATATACCCGTAGTCTTGATTTCCACGAAGAACCCCATCCGTATCGCTACAAATGTTACTGGTGGGAAGCCACTCGGCTGGCAACAACCGGCACGGTTCTATGCACCCAAATATGAAAGCCAGATCGATCGAAACCGTTTCGAGCCCATGCGTCCCACCTTGCATTGGGATCCTAGCATTCAGGTTTTAGACGGAAAGTCCAGTATTTCATTCTATACCTCTGATCATCAAGTACCCTACCGTTTCTCGCTGGAAGGTTTTACATCCGATGGCACACCCTTCAGCAAGACCTTCATCCATGAACCTTGACGGGTTTGATTTGTTCGGCAAATCACAGCCAGAAATGATACAGCTATGCCGTGGATATGATAACAGGAAAAACAATGATAATAACTCGGGCTGTATTTATGGCTATTGTTTCTTTTTGCTTTCTCATGAAACATGATTACATGTCATCTGAGAAGTGGAAAATCACAACTTTGTCATACCATCATGTTTGCGATGAAGGCGACACGTTGTTGTTGCAAGGTCAGCCTGCAGAATCGGAAGTGGACATACTCTTCAAATGCAAACTGATATTCGAAGAGGCATAGACAGTTTGGAGCATTTTTTGTTTCTAAATCCTTGATTAATCGATGTTATTAAGGAAAAAGACGATATGAGAAAGATTCTTCCACTGATTCTCTGCTTGTTGTTTTTGATTCCGGCGCCTTGCAGCGCACAGAACCGCCGGGCAACGACACCTTCCTCGATTCGGCATAATCCGGATATGGAAAAAATGGTTACGAGAAAGAGTTCTCTGGCGCGGGAAAGAGAAGTGTTGCATGCAAAGCGGATTTCGGAGGGAAGGTATTTTCTCTACAATTCCGACGGATCGTTCTGCTATCTCGGGGAGATACGGAGTGAATCAAGTGTATACCCGCACGGGAAGGGTTTGGGCATGTTGCGCGTGAGGGATGGAGAAAGCGGCGTTGTTTCCAACGAATTCGTACTCTGCTCATGGAAGCGGGGATCCCGTCACGGGAAGGGCGTAATCAAGCATCCGGATGGCCGTTACGAGCATGCCGTATGGAAGTGGAACAAGATGACGATTGTCCCGGATTCTCCCGTTTCGCCGGAAGAGCAGGCGGTAATGGAAGATCAGATCAAGCAGATAGAGATTGCGTACAAGCGTTTCTTCTTTTTGCCCTAGTCAAATCTATCCAAGAAAAACGGCAGAAATCATGGACAAAACGAGGCGGAAAGACGTTAAATGGACGGCGTAGCGTAAGCGGCGACGTCGGCGGCCGTGATTTCGGGGCCACAGAGGATCATCAGACGCTCAGCTACATTGCGCAGTTCGCGGATGTTGCCCGTCCAGGGAAGTTTCTGGAGTTCGGCGACGGCGTCGGGCCGCACTTTCTTCTTCGCCATGCCCGTCTCCTGCGAGATCTGATCGATGAAATAATCCATCAGCATCGGAATGTCCTCCAGACGGTCACGCAAGGCCGGCACCTGGATCACAATCACGCTCAGACGATGATAGAGGTCCTCGCGGAACGTTCCCTTTGCAATCTCATCGGTGAGATTCTTATTGGTGGCCGCGACCACACGCACGTTGACCGTGATGTCCTTGTCGCTGCCCACGCGCGAGAGTTTCTTCTCCTGCAGCACGCGCAGCACCTTGGCCTGGGCCGCCAGGCTCATGTCGCCGATCTCGTCGAGGAAGAGCGTGCCGCCCTCAGCCTGCTCGAATTTTCCCTTGTGCTGCTTGATGGCCGAGGTGAAAGCCCCCTTCTCGTGACCGAAGAGCTCGCTCTCGATCAGTTCGCCCGGAATGGCGGCGCAGTTGACTTCCACGAAAGGAGCCGCGGCGCGCGGGCTCTTGTCGTGCAGACGGCGGGCCACCAACTCCTTGCCGGTGCCGTTGGAGCCCATGATCAGGACCCGGGCGTCGGTAGCCGCCACACGGTCCACGATTTCCTTGATGTGCACGATGGCCGGGGAATCGCCCACGATCTCGTATTTGCTCTGGATTCTTTTCTTGAGGCTGGCCGTCTCCTTGACCAGCGTGGTCTTGTCGGTGGCATTCTTGAGGGTGATCAGGATGCGGTTGAGGTCGAGCGGCTTCTGGATGAAGTCGTAAGCGCCCTTCTTGATGCACTTGACCGCCGTTTCAATGTCGCCGTGGCCGGAGATCATGATGATCGAAGCCTCGCAGCCGGCGTTCACCAGTGTGTCGAGCACTTCGTTGCCGTCCATCACCGGCATCTTGATGTCGCAGAAGATGGCGTCGAAACTCTCCGCCAGCGCCTTGTCGACACCCTGTTTCCCGTCCTCCGCGGTGGCCACCTCGTGGCCTTCGAATTCCAGGATTTCCTTGAGGGTATTGCGGATGCTGCGTTCGTCGTCGATGATCAGGACCTTCATGATGATGCTATTTTTTACCGGAGAATGCAAAGATAGCGATTAATTTCATATATTTGTAGGAATAGATACGTACTTCAGCCTATGACCCAGCTCATCATCGCCATCGACGGCTACTCCTCCACCGGCAAGGGTACCTTCGCCCTGGAGATCGCCCGCCGTCTCGGCATCCTCTATCTCGACAGCGGCGCACTCTACCGCACCGTCACCCTCTACGGACTGCGCAGCGGACGGATCGAATGGAACGGACGGATCGACGAACGCCAGCTGCAGGAGGATATCCTGCTGGGGCGCATCGATATCTCCGTCATGCCCAAAGCTGACGGTTCGATGCGCGTCTTCCTGGGGGATGACGACGTGTCTGCCACGATCCGGGAGCTGGAGGTGGCCCGCAATGTGAGCGCCATCGCCGCGCTGCCCTTTGTGCGCAACTTCGTGGACGAACAGTTGCACCGGCTGGGTTCGAAAGGCTGCGTGATGGACGGCCGCGATATCGGCACGGCGGTCTTCCCCAACGCCGACCTGAAAATCTTCATGACGGCCGACGCCCGGATCCGCGCGCAGCGCCGCGTCCTCCAGATGGAAGCGGCGGGGCAGCACCCTGATTTCGACGCCATCCTCAAGAACGTACAGGAACGCGACTATATCGATTCGCACCGCGCCATGAACCCGCTCCGCCAGGCCGAAGACGCGCTGGTGATCGACAACAGCCACATGACCGTGGACGAGCAGATGGAATGGCTCGACAAGATCCTGCGCGAGCGCTTCAACCTGCAGATCCTATGAACATCCGGGTAGAAATCGATCCCCGCTCCGGCTTCTGCCACGGTGTCGTCCGGGCGGTGGAGCAGGCAGAAAACTACCTTCAGTACAGCCCCCGGCTCTATTCGCTCGGGGCCATCGTCCACAACTCGGTGGAGCTCGAGCGCCTGAAGAAAAAGGGCCTGGAGATACTTTCCATCGAGGAAGTGGAACAGTTGCACGACGACGTGATCCTGGTGCGGGCACACGGCGAGCCGCCCGAGACCTATGAGCTGGCGCGCCGTAACCGCTTGCAGGTGATTGACTGCACCTGCCCCGTGGTGCTGAAGCTTCAGGAGCGTGTTCGTGAAACCTGGCGGCGGATCCGCGCCAGCGGCGGCCAGGTGGTGATCTTCGGCAAGAAAGGCCACGCCGAGGTCAACGGCCTCGTGGGACAGACAGGCGGGGAAGCCATCGTCATCAGCAGCGCCGAAGACCTCGCCGGCATCGACTTCTCCCGTCCCGTGGCGCTCTTTTCCCAGACCACGAAGGATCCCGACGAGTTCCGGCAGATTGCCGCCCGCATCCGCGAGGAACGCCCCGACGCCGAGGTCTACGACACCATCTGCCGGCAGGTGGTCCATCGCCACCAGTCCCTCGTGGAGTTCGCCCAAAACCACTCCGTGATCCTTTTCGTGAGCGGGCGGGAAAGTTCGAACGGAAAGGTGCTCTTCGAATTGTGCCGCGGTGTCAACACCCGCACCTACCGGGTGGAAAACGCATCCCAGATCAACCCGAACTGGCTGCAAGACGGTGATTTCGTGGGAATCTGCGGGGCCACGTCCACCCCGAAATGGCAGTTAGAGGAAATTTTTATATATTTGCAGCGCCTTGGCGGCAAACAAGATAGTAATAATCAATAAATACACAAGTTATATGGCAACAACCGCTGATTTCAAGAACGGACTTTATCTCGATTTCGAAGGAAAACCCTGCTCCATCGTATGGTTCCAGCATGTCAAACCGGGCAAGGGTCCCGCTTTCGTCAAATCCAAGCTCCGCAACCTCGAGAACGGCCGCATCCTGGAGAAAACCTGGAACGCCGGCGAGAAGATTGATGTGATTACGGTCGAGCACCGCGAATATCAATTCATCTATGCCGAAGATGACGGTTTCAACTTCATGAACAACGAGACCTTCGACCAGATCAAGCTCGAGAAAGATATCGTCGAGAACGCCGACCTGATGAAGGAAGGCCAGATCGTCAACATGGTCTTCCATGTGGAAGGCGAAGAAGAGCGCTGCCTCACCTGCGAGCTCCCGACTTATGTGGAACTCGAAGTGACCTACACCGAGCCGGCCGTCAAAGGCAATACGGCTTCGACCAACGCCCTCAAGGAAGCCACCCTCGAAACGGGCGCCATCATCATGGTTCCGCTCTTCATCAACCAGGGCGACAAGATCCGCGTCAACACGACGGACCGCTCCTACGGCGAGCGCGTCAAATAATTTGAGCGCCATGCGCAGAACCCTCCTCATCCTGATGTCCACACTCGTCGTATGCGCGTGTGGACATTCTGCTTCCGGCGACCCCACGCTCGACATCACCGATGCCGAGCGCGACGCCCGTATCGCCCTCGACTTCTCGCGCGACAGCGCCTGGATCGTGGAGTATCTGAAGCCCTACTACCCTGAACTCACGCAGGAACAGGTGGCAGCCTGGGAGGAAAGCAAAGCGCTGGAAAGCCGTGTCATCGACGGACAGAAACGCTATTTCCGCAATGCCGGCCGAAACCTTTTCCGCATCGATCCCGAGGCCCGCAAGGTCTATGAGGCCGTTCACGGTGTGACCCGCGACGTGGAGGACATCTACCTGGACGACTACAACCGCGACGTCATCGCCACGGTGCGGCGCACCGGAGAGAACCTGGTCAAGCCGATCAACTTCACCATCAAGTACGAACTGACCGTCAAGCCCGACGCCGTGCCGGCCGGCGAGACGGTCCGTGCCTGGATGCCCTTCCCCCGCGAGGACCAGAACAGCATCTCCGAGGTGAAACTCATCACCGCTTCCCAGCCGGACTACATCATCGCACCGGACGATGTGGAGCACAAGAGCATCTACATGGAGAAGCCGGCGAAGGCCGGCGAGCCGACCGTCTTCTCCTATATCTTCTCGTTCACCGGTTTCAACGAGTGGTACGACTTCCGGCCCGAAGACTGCCTGCCTTACGATACGGAATCCGAGCTCTACAAGACCTTCACGGCCGAGCGCAGGACGCACGTCGTCTTCACCGACCGCATCAAAGCCCTCGCCGACTCCCTGACCGCCGGCATCGACAATCCCTACCTGAAAGTCAGGGCCATCTACGGCTGGATCGTGGACAACTTTCCCTGGGCCAGCGCCCGGGAATACTCCACCATCGGGAACATTCCCATGTATGTGCTGGAGAACAGGCACGGTGACTGCGGGCAGGTGGGCCTGTTGCTGGTGACGCTGTGCCGCTGCGCGGGCGTTCCGGCCCGCTGGCAGAGCGGCTGGATGCTCCATCCCGGCGCCGTGAACATGCACGACTGGAGCGAGGTCTACTATGAAGGCATCGGCTGGGTGCCGACCGACGTGTCGTTCGGCCGGGGCCGTGGTGCCGTGCGCGACAACGACGACGAGTACTGGTTCTATTCCAAGGGACTCGACGCCTATCGCATCATCTGCAATACGGACTTCTCGGGCCAGTTCTACCCGGCCAAGAAATTCATCCGCAGCGAAACCGTGGACTTCCAGCGCGGCGAAGTGGAATGGGCCGGGGGCAATCTCTACTTCAACCAGTGGAGCGGCTGGATCGAAGAAATCGACTATCGTTAATTAAAACGTCATGAACTTAGTAGCTATCGTAGGACGCCCGAACGTGGGCAAATCGACCTTGTTCAACCGGCTGGTCGGCATCCGCCAGGCCATTGTCGACGAAACGGCGGGTGTGACCCGCGACCGCCACTACGGCAAGTGCGAGTGGTGCGGCCACGAGTTTTCCGTGGTCGATACCGGCGGCTTCACTTCGGGCAGCGACGACGTCTTCGAGGGTGAGATCCGCAAGCAGGTGCTCATCGCCATTGACGAGTGCGACCTCGTGCTCTTCATGGTGGAGGCTGCCACGGGCATCACCGACTTCGACGAGGAGATCGCCGACATCCTGCGCCGCTGCAAGAAACCCGTGATCCTGGCCGTCAATAAGGTGGACACCGGCGACAAGATGTACGACAGCTACCAGTTCTACGGCCTGGGCCTCGGCGACCCGGTCGCCATCGCCGCCGCTACCGGCAGCGGCACGGGCGACCTGCTCGACCTGGTGGTGGCAAAGCTGCCCAAGGAGACGCGCGACGTGGCGGACCCCTATGAGGGCCTGCCGCGCTTCACCATCGTGGGCAAGCCCAACGTGGGCAAATCGTCCCTGACCAACGCCCTGCTGGGCGAGGAGCGCAACATTGTCACGCCCGTGGCCGGCACCACCCGCGACGCCATCTCTTCCCACTACAACAAATTCGGCCATGAATTCATGATTGTCGACACGGCCGGCCTGCGCAAGAAGACCAAAGTAACCGAAGACCTGGAATTCTATTCCGTGCTGCGCTCGATCCGCGCCATCGAAAATTCGGACATCTGCATCCTGATGGTCGATGCCACGAGCGGCATGGAGGCGCAGGATATGGCCATCTTCAACCTGATCGTCCGCAACCGGAAGGGCTGTGTCATCGTGGTCAACAAGTGGGATCTGGTCGCCAACAAGACGGCCAACACCATGAAGGAGTTCAGGGAAGCCATCCAGAAGCGCATCGCCCCGCTGAGCGACGTGCCCGTGATCTTCACCTCCGCCATCACGAAGCAGCGCATCATGGACGTGCTGGACGCCGCCGACAAGGTCTACGCCAACTATTCGCGCCGCATTCCCACCTCACAGCTCAACGAGGTCATGCTACCGGAGATCGAGAACTATCCGCCGCCGGCCTGGAAGGGGAAATACATCAAGATCAAATACGTCACGCAACTTCCTACGGCCTCCCCGAGCTTCGCGTTCTTCTGCAACCTGCCGCAGTACATCCGTGACCCCTACAAGCGTTTCCTTGAAAACAAGCTCCGCAGCCACTTCGACTTTACCGGCTGCGTGCTGCAGGTGTTTGTGAGGCAGAAATAGTGCTTCGCTGCGCTCTGGTATTTGCTCACGCGAGCATTTTTCTGCTCGCGTGAGCAAATACCAGAGCCCAGCGGAGCGATAATCGGCTAATCCAGCTTGTCCATATAGGCGAGGGTGCCCGGGTGCTTGGGCTGGACGCCTTTTTCCTTGTAGTACTGCTGAATCTTTCGCAGGTCGGCCATGGCGTCGTCGCTGCATTCCATACGCCAGCCATAGCTGATTTCCTTTTTGCCCCAGTCGAACCAGCCCACGTAGACCGGGACACCGGCCGCCTTGGCAATCGTATGGAAGCCGGTCTTCCAGCGTTTGACGGGCTTGCGCGTGCCTTCAGGCGCGATGCAGAGCGCGAACTGCTCGCTTGCCTCCATCGCCTCGATCACCTGCCGGGTGATGGTGACGGGGTTCTTGCGGTCGACGGGGATGGCACCTACGCTGCGGAGCAGTGCGCCCAGCGGCCAGAAAAAGAATTCCTGCTTGATCATCACACGCGGCTTGCCGCCCAGCGAGCGGTAGAAGAGCCAGGCCACGATGAAATCCCAGATCGACGAGTGGGGCACGCCCAGCAGGATCAGTTTGGGTTCGGGGGGCAATGTCTGGTCGGGGGTGGTCCAGTGCATCCATTTCGTGAGGATGCGGTGCGCGGTACGGGGTTTCATGGGCTTACTGGGCTTCTTCGGTGTTGTCGATGTCCGAACGCAGGTTCGTGCGGATAAACTTCTGGCGAACAGGCGTGTTGTCGCCCATGTAGAACTGGATGATGTCGGCGATCTTGTCTTCGCCGGTCAGATGTACCTGCTCGAGGCGGATGTTGTCGCCGATAAAGCCCTTGAACTCGTCGGGAGAGATCTCGCCCAGGCCTTTGAAGCGCGTGATCTCGGCGCCGCGGCCCATCTTCTTCAAGGCATCCTCCTTCTCGGCGGAACTGTAGCAGTACACGTTGCTCTTCTTGTCGCGGACGCGGAAGAGGGGGGTCTGGAGGATATGGAGATGGCCGGCGCGTACCACGTCGGGGTAGAATTTCAGGAAGAAGGTGAGCATCAGCAGGCGGATGTGCATGCCGTCCACATCGGCATCGGTCGCGATGACGATGTTGTTGTAGCGGAGGCCTTCCGGTCCGTCTTCGATGCCCAGCGCGGTCTGCAGCAGGCAGAGCTCCACGTTTTTCTCAGCATAGAGGTCCTTCTTCGAGGCTTTGGCGCAGTTGAAGGGCTTGCCCATGAGGCTGAACACGGCCTGCACGTTGGCGTCGCGGCTCTTGGTGATGGAGCCGGAGGCGGAGTCGCCCTCGGTGATGAAGAGGGTGCTCTTCTCGGCGAGCGGGCTCTTGTCGCCGTAGTGGATGTGGCAGTCGCGCAGCTTCTTGTTGTGGACGGTGGCTTTCTTGAGGCGGGCCTTGGTCTTCTTGCTGATGCTCGAGATGGCGTTGCGCTCCTTTTCGGAGTCCTGGATCTTGGCCAGGATGATGTCCGCCACGTCGAGGTTGCGGTGCAGGTAGTTGTCGAGTTCCGTGGAGAGGAAGTCGTACATGGTCTTGCTCAGGGTCGGGCCGTGGGTGCCGGCCTGCTTGTCCTGCCACATGTATTTCGAACCCAGCTGCACCTTGGTCTGGCCTTCGAACTCGGGCTCCTGGATGCGGACGCTCACGGCGCCGATGATGGACTGGCGCACGTCGACGGGGTTGAAATCTTTCTTGTAGAAGTCTTTGAGCACCTTGGCGATGGCTTCCTTGAAGGCCGCCAGGTGGGTGCCGCCCAGGGTGGTGTTCTGGCCGTTGACGAAGGAGTAGATGTTCTCGCCGTAGCCGCTGCCGTGGGTGAAGGCCACTTCGATGTCCTGGGTCTTGAGGTGGATGGGCGCGTAGAGCGGCTCTTCGTCGATGCTCTCGTTGAGGAGGTCGAGCAGGCCGTTCTCCGACTTGTAGTCGACGCCGTTGAAGGTCAGCCGCAGGCCGACGTTGAGGTAGGCGTAGTTGCGGAGCATCGTGTCGATGTACTCCGTATTGTATTCGTAGGGCTCGAAAAGGGTGTCGTCGGGGATGAAGCTGACCAGGGTGCCGTTGCGCTCGCTGGTGGGCTTCGGCGTGAAGTCCGGGGTCTGGAGGATGCCGCGTTCGTATTCGAGGGCGAGGGTTTCGCCGTTGCGGAACGACTGGACGGTAAAATGGCTGGAGAGGGCGTTGGCGGCCTTGAGACCGACACCGTTCATGCCCACGGATTTCTGGAAGGTCTTGTTGTCGAACTTGGCGCCGGTGTGGAGTTTGCTGACGGCAGCGTCGAGCAGGTTCTGGTTCTTGTCTTTCTCGCTGAAGCCGAAGGGGATGCCGCGGCCGAAGTCGCGGATGGAGATGCGCTTGTCTTCGATCTTGATGACGATCTGCTTGCCGAAGCCCATCGCAAACTCGTCGATGGAGTTGTCGATGATCTCCTTCATCAGCACGTACATGCCGTCGTTGGGCGCAGTGCCGTCGCCCAGTCGTCCGATGTACATGCCGGGTCTCAACCGGATGTGCTCCAGGTCTTCCAGATGGACGATGCTCTCGTCGCCGTAGTCGTGGTCAGGGATATTCAGTGTCTCGTCAGCCATATTCTGCAAAGATATAAAAAATCCCCTTTTGCAACAAAAACGTTATTGTTCCGTCCGTCCTCAAATCAGGCCTCCGGTGAGGACGGCAGTTGGAGCAGAGGCTTATTTGAACGCCTGTTCCGACAATCCGGGACCGCCGAGGGCCAAGTCGCGGAAATAATCCGGGACCTCGCGGCCGAGGAGGGCGTCGACGTAAAGCTTCGCGATGTACTGCGACAGCATGAAGCCGTGGCCGCGCATGCCCACGAAGAGGCCCAGTGCCGGGTCGATGATGTAGCGCGGCTCCGTGTAGTAGCCGCACCAGGTGGCCTGGAAACTCATGCCCTTCAGCTGCGGGATCCACTCGGTGAACACCTCCGAGCAAATTTCCAGGAACTCCTGCGTATTGACCTTCAGGTTCTTGCCTGCATCGGTCGCGTCCTGCGCCGGCGAGGCACAGCCGATGATCTGGCCCGTTTCCGCCAGCTGCTGCCCGTAGACCGCCGAGAAGCCCTTGTAGTGACGCCGGTCGATGAGCATGTCGAGCGAATCGCCGTCCTTGCCGATGAGCGGCAGGCGCTTGGTGATGAAGGCCTGGTGGCGCACCGGATAGAGGCCCGTCTCGATGCCGAGCTCCCGGGCGAAATGCTCAGCGCCGGCGCCCATGGCATTGACGAAGATCTCCGTCTCGTAACGGACGTAGCGGCCGGCCCGGTCGCGGACCGTGACGCGGTAAAGTCCGCCATTCTTTTCCACATGGATGACCTCGGTGTCCTCGAACACCCGGCCGCCGGCCTTGATGCCCAGCTGCCGCACGGTATCGATGGTCTTGCCCGGCGTGGCCTGCCAGCAGTCGAGCGAGATCAGCGCATGGCTGTAGAGATCGAGCGAGGGATTGATGTAAGGCGATATCTCTTTCGCAAAGTCTTTCTTGTCAACCATATAGGCGTTCGACCAGGCACGCGAGGCGTCGAGTGAGCGATAGGTTGCGTCGTCGTGGACGAAGTTCACGTAGCGCGTCATCTTGAGGTCGATGTTGCGCAAGCCCTGCACCTCCCGGAAGATCTCGAGGTTGTGCGTGGCGATGTCGGCCAGCGCCGGCAGCGAGAAAGCCGGCCGGCCGCCGGCGATGCAGCGCCAGGAACTGCCGTGCTCGTTGTTGACCAGCACGGGCTTGAACCCGGCCTCGGCCAGGTAGCGGAAGAGGGCGGTGCCGGCCATGCCGCCGCCGGCCACGAAGGCACCCACGCGGTGGATCTCCACGTCCGTGCACTTGGGATTGGTGATCAGTTCGATCTTCCGTCCGGGATTGATGACATTCCCGATTTCCACAAGATTGGCCATGGGACCGCGGGGTGTGAAGTCGCCCGTGATCTCGATGCCGTAGGCACGCAGGGCCTGCTTGGCGCGCGGGAGGCAGCGGGTGCCGCGGCACGGGCCCATGCCCAGGCGCGAGATGTGCTTGAGTTCCTGGGCGGTGATGCTGGTACGGCCCTTGAGCAGGGCGAGCAGGTCGCGCAGACGAACGTCTTCGCAGTGGCAGATATAGGTAAAGTCGTCGTTGAGTTCGGTGGGGGTCATTTCCAGCGGTTCCGGATACTGCGTTTTCACGATGAAGCCGCGCGCCGCCAGCAGGGCGTCGTCGCCGCCCGCCTCATCGTAGAGTTTCTCGGCCTTTACGACCGCGATGTTGGTCTTGTTGGGCTTGGCGATGATGCGCTGGACCGTGCCTTCACCCACTTTCCGGCCATTGTCATCGACCAGAAAGACCTCCGCGCCTTTCTCGACGTTGAACTCGATGGGCAGGAAGAGCTCGCGGCGGTCGGGCCGGTAGCCGAAGATGGCCAGGCCCGGGCAATGGGCCACGCACGCCATGCAGCCGATGCACTTGTCGTAGTCGATGGTCGGGGTGACGGAGGTGGAGCTTTTGGTGATGGCGCCCTGCTTGCAGGAGAAAGAGCAGGGGTTGCAGGCGAAGCCATAGAGGCAGTCGGCCACCACGAAACCGCCTTTGCGCCGGCGCTCGGGCGTGGGGATGCGGGGCTCGGCGAGCACGCGGTGGGGCCGCTGCTGCGAGTCGATATATTCTTTGGAGATGGTCAGGTAGGCATTGTAGTCGATGCGGCGGCCGAGTTCCATCTGGATCTCATAGGCGCACTGGCGGCCCCGGAGCACGGCGGAGGTACCCTCGCCGATGCGGACCGCGTCGCCCACGCCATGGCAGGCGCGCCCGAATACCTCGGCGCCCTTGCGCAGCAGCTGGCTGTCGGGCAGCAGTCCCGTGCAGATATTGATGCAGTCGATGCCGTCGATCCGGACCTCGGTGCCCGGAATGGCCTTGAAGTTTTCGCATTTCGCGATGATGGCGCCCGTCACGCCGCTCCAGTCTTCGTTGGGGATGGCTTCCACCAGGGTGTAGCCCGTCATGATGGGCACGCCGAGGCGGCGGAGTCGGTTGGCCTGCACCGGGAAACCGCCCTCCTGGGGCATGGCCTCGATGATGGCCTTCACGTGTGCCCCGGCCTGCATGGCCTGGTAGGAGGTGAGGTAGCCGATATTGCCGGCACCCACGGTCAGGATGTTCTTGCCCAGCAGGGTGAACTCCTTGTTCATCATGCGCTGCACGACGGCGGCGGTGAAGACGCCGGGCAGGTCGTCGTTCTTGAAGGCCGGCATGAAAGGCAGCGCGCCCGCAGCCACGACGAGTTGCTGCGCGTCCACATAGAAAATCTCCTGTGACACCACGTTCTTGACGGCCAGGCGCTTGCCTTCGAGGATATCCCAGACCACGCAGTTGAGCATGATGCCTTCGTGGGAATCGCCGGCCAGGGTCCTGGCAATGTCAAAGCCGCGCATGCCGCCGAACTTCTGTTCTTTCTCGAAGAAGAAGAACTGGTGGGTCTGCATCTGGAACTGGCCGCCGATGGAGTCGTTGTTGTCGAGCACCAGGCAGTCGATGCCGGCCTTGTTCAACTCTTCGCGCACGGCAAGGCCGGCCGGTCCCGCGCCGATGATGGCCACGGCCGTCCGGTACACTTTCTTGGTGTCGGACTGCCGTGTGGTGCTGCTGTCCACGGATGTAAAGCTCTCTTTCCCGACACGGCACACTTCGCGCACACCGTCGACCTTGGTGATGCAGATGCGGCGGATATGCCCGTCGACCAGCATTTCGCAGGCACCGCACTTGCCGATGCCGCACTCCATGGTGCGCTTGCGGTCCTTCAGGCTGTGGTGGTGGACCGGGAATCCGGCCTGGTGCAGCGCCGCTGCAATGGTCTGGCCTTTCTGTCCCTGTACGGGGCGGCCTTCAAAGATAAATTCATGCAGGTCTTCCTGCGGAATCTCCAGTATCGGGTGGGAAGCGATCTTGTACATACGTGTTGGGTTCTTATCCTACAAATTTATAAAAAATAAGCGTATCTTTGTACTTTCGAAAAGCAGATTCCGATGAATTACATCAAAACTGATATTGAAGGCCTGTGGATCATCGAACCGCGGGTATTCGGCGACAACCGCGGGTATTTCTTCGAGTCTTTCTCGCTGCGGGATTTTGAGGCCCACGTGGGCCCTGTCGCCTTCGTGCAGGACAACGAATCGCTCTCCGAGCGCCGCGGCGTGCTGCGCGGACTGCATTTTCAGAAAGGCGACCAGGCGCAGGCCAAACTGCTGCGCGTGGTGCAGGGCAGCGTGCTCGACGTGGCGGTCGACATCCGTCCCGGTTCCCCGACCTTCGGCCGGCATGTGTCGGTCGTGCTGAGCGGAGAGAACAAGCGGCAGTTCTTCATTCCGCGGGGTTTCGCCCATGGTTTCCTCGTCCTGGAAGACCACACGATCTTCCAGTACAAGTGCGACAATTACTATGCGCCCGAAGCGGAAGGCTCCTATCGCTGGAACGACCCTGCCTTCGCCATCGACTGGGGGATTTCCCCTGAAGCGGTGATCCTGTCGGAAAAAGACGCCCGGGCGCCGTTCTACGGCGAGTGACGGAGCGGACGGTCAGAACAGGCCGAACAGACGCGCGTCGATTTTGTCGGTGATGGAGGCGAAATCCTCCGGGTTGTTCTGGAAATCGAGATGGTCGGTGTCGATGGTCAGCACTTCGCCTTTGTATTCCTTGTAGATAAACTCCTCGTAGCGCTTGTTGAGGCCGCCGAGGTATTCCAGGCTGATGGACTGCTCGTAGTCGCGGCCGCGCTTCTGGATCTGGGCCACCAGGTGCGGAATCGAGCAGCGCAGGTAGATGAGCAGGTCGGGCAGCTTGACCATCTGCATCATCACCTCGAAGAGTTCCATGTAGGCATCGAAATCCCGCTGCGACAGGTTGCCCATCGCCACGTTGTTGGCCACGAACACATACACGCCCTCGAAGATGGTGCGGTCCTGGATGATGGTCTCCTTGCTGTGGGCAATCTCCATCACATCCTTGAAGCGCTGCGTCAGGAAATAAACCTCGAGATTGAACGACCAGCGCTGGATGTCCTTGTAATAGTCTTCCAGGAAAGGGTTGTGAGTCACGGCCTCATATTTCGGGGTCCAGCCATATTGCTGCGCGAGCATGCGCGTGAGCGTGGTCTTGCCGCTGCCGATGTTGCCTGCGATGCCGATGTGCATGATTGTTTCTTTTTTGCAAAGTACGCTTGCGAAGTTACACAAAAAATTCGTAATTTTGAAGATTGTGAAACCATCAAACCAAACATACTGAAATGAGAGACGCCATCTATGCATTCCCCGATCCGGCCAACGAGCCGGTCAAGACCTATCTGAAAGGTTCTCCCGAGCGTGAAGCCCTCGAAAAAGAGCTAAAGCGCCAAAGCTCCATCGAAATCGAGATTCCGCTGATCATCGGCGGAAAGGAAGTCCGCACAGGCAATACCGGCAAGGTGGTGATGCCGCACGACCACCATCATGTGCTGGCCACCTACCACAAAGCCGGCCCGAAGGAGGTCCGGATGGCCATCGACGCCGCCATGGAGGCGCACAAGCAGTGGTCCATGACCGACTGGACCGTCCGTGCCGCCATCCTGATGAAAGCGGCCGAACTCATTTCCACGAAATACCGCGCGCTGATGAACGCCGCCACGATGCTCGGCCAGAGCAAGAACTTCTACCAGGCCGAGATCGACTCCACCTGCGAGCTCATCGACTTCCTGCGCTACAACGCCCACTTCGCTTCCGAAATCTACAGTTTCCAGCCGAAGAGCGCCAAGGGCCAGATCAATACCGTGGAGTACCGCGCACTCGAGGGCTTCGTCTTCGCGCTGACCCCGTTCAACTTCACGTCCATCGCTTCGAACCTCAACATGTCGCCGGTGCTGATGGGCAACGTGACGGTGTGGAAACCCTCCACCACGGCCATCCTCTCGAACTACTACCTGATGCAGATCTACAAGGAAGCCGGCCTGCCCGACGGCGTGGTCAACTTCATCCCGGGACAGGGTTCCGTCATCGGCAAGGAGATCTTCGCTTCGAAGCACCTGGCGGGCGTCCACTTCACCGGTTCCAGCGCCACCTTCAACACGCTCTGGCGCCAGGTGGGCGAGAACATCGACAACTATGTGAACTACCCGCGCCTGGTGGGCGAGACGGGCGGCAAGGACTTTATCTTCGTGACCCCGACCGCCGTGGCGGAAGACGTGGCTACCGCAGCCTTCTGCGGCGCCTTCGAGTTCCAGGGCCAGAAGTGCTCCGCAGCCTCCCGCATGTACGTTCCCAAGTCGCTGTGGCCGAAGATTCTGGAAGGCATGAAGGCCTTCGCGGCGGAAGTGAAGATGGGCGACGTGTGCGACCCCGACAACTTCATCAACGCCGTGATCGACGAGGCGTCGTTCGACAACATCGCCGCCCATATCGCCTATGCGAAGAACAGCCCGGACGCCGAGATCGTCATCGGCGGCGGCTGCGACAAGAGCAAGGGCTACTTCGTGGAGCCGACGGTCATCGTGGCCAGGGATCCGCACTTCAAGACCATGGAAGAAGAGATCTTCGGTCCCGTGCTGACCGTCTATGTGTATGAAGACGCCGACATGGATGCTGCAGTCGAACTCTGCGACACCACTTCCCCGTACGGCCTGACGGGCGCCGTGTTCGGGCAGGACCGCCTGCTGGTGCAGAAGGTCGCCGACAAGCTGCGCTATGCAGCCGGCAACTTCTACGTAAACGACAAGCCCACGGGCGCCGTGGTCGGCCTGCAGCCTTTCGGCGGCTCCCGCAAGTCCGGCACCAACGACAAGGCCGGCGGCGAGTTCAACCTCATCCGCTGGGCCATTCCGCGCGCCGTCAAGGAAACCCTGGTCCCCGCCCGCGGCTACAAGTATCCCTACATGAAGTAGCGGCTCGTGGCGAAGAACCGGCAACTGCGCAATTCGCTGCTGCTGGCGCTGACCGCCGCCATCTGGGGCGTCGCGTTCGTGGCACAGAGCGAAGGGAGCCAGTACATGGGCTCCTGCACGTTCACGGGGCTGCGGTTCCTCATTGCCGCCGCTGCACTCTGGATTGTCATCCGCATCACCGACCGTCGCAGACCCCGGGTCAAGCCCGGGGTGACGGAAGGTGTCAAGCCCGGGGTAGCAGACGGTGTCAAGTCCGGCCCCGGCCCGGCATTGCGCGCATCGCGCGGCCTGTGGCAAGCCGGCATCATCTGCGGCGTGCTGCTCTGCATCGCCAGCCTCGTACAGCAGGAGGGGATCGCACAGGGCACCGGCGCCGGGAAGGCAGGCTTCATCACGGCCACTTATATCGTTCTGGTCCCGATTCTCAACTGGGTGGTTTTCCGCCGCCGGACCGGCTGGGCGCTCTGGCTGGGCGTGGCCGTCGGCCTGGTCGGACTCTGGTTCCTCTGCATCGATGCGGCGTTCACCATCCAGCGCAGCGACCTGCTCGTACTCCTCTGCGCCGTGGCCTTCTCCTTCCAGATCCTGGCGGTCGACCGCTTCTCGCCCCGCTATGACGCAGTGAAGCTGTCGGCGATCCAGTTTCTGAGCTGTGGCGCGCTGGCCTCTGTGCTGATGGTCTTCCGGGACATTGCTCCGGTCGGCCTGAAGGCCTGGTCGGCGACTTTCGCATCATGGGATGCCTGGATTCCGCTTCTATACGCCGCCATCCTCTCCAGCGCCGTGGGCTACACGCTCCAGATCGTCGGGCAGAAAGGCCTCAACCCCACGCTGGCCTCGCTCATCATGAGTACGGAATCGCTTTTCGCCGTCCTCGCCGGCTGGCTCATCCTCCACCAGCGCCTTACGCCCCGCGAACTCCTCGGCGCCGCCCTCATCGCCGTCGCCGTCGTCCTCGCCCAGCTCGCCCCGTCCTCACCAGAGGCCTGATTTGAGGACGGGGTGCGGCGGCCGCGCTAAAGCGGGAAGTGCTGCCAGTTTACAGCCGTTTGAGGCAGTCTCTCAGGGAGTCCTCCCAGGGCCGTAGCTGGATGCTGAATTCGCGGACGATTTTTGCTTTGGACATCGTGGAATGGGCGGGACGGACGGCGGGGGAAGGGTATTCCGCCGTGGTGATGGGCCGTATCCGGCAGGGAAGGCCCGCTTCACGCATGATGGTGGCGGCGAAGTCCGCCCAGGAGCAGACGCCGTCGTTGGTGAAATGATAGATTTCGCCATGGCGCTGGCCGATTTGCGGGAGGAGCGCCAGGATGGTTTCAGCCAGGTCGCGTGCGTAAGTCGGAGAGCCGACCTGGTCGCAGACAACGCCCAGTTCCGGCTTTTCGGCACCGAGGCGCAACATGGTCTTGACGAAATTGTTGCCGAAAGGGGAATAAAGCCAGGAGGTGCGGATGATGAGGCCGCGGCAGCCGCTGCGGCGTACAGCATCTTCGCCGTCGCGCTTGCTCCGGCCATAGGCCGACAGCGGATGCCGCCGGTCGGTCTCCCGGTAGCCGGAAGCTTTCCGTCCATCGAACACATATTCGGTGGAAATGTGGACCAAGGCGGCGCCGTGGCGGAGAGCGGCGCGGGCCAGGACGCCGGGGCCCGTGGCATTGATGAAGTTGCACAGGCCGGTTTCGCTTTCAGCTGCATTTACATTGGTGTAGGCGGCACAGTTGATGACGGCGCCGATGTCCTCTCCGGCAAGCATCCGGTCGACGGCGCGGCGGTCGCAGATATCGAGTTTGCGCACCGGGCCGTCGGAACGGAGGTCGGTGAAAATGAAATCCGGCTGTCCCTCCGTCAGCAGGCGGAATTCGGTGCCGAGTTGCCCGAAGGCGCCGGTAACCAGTACTTTCTTCATCGTTACGCGAAAAATTTGTGCAAAGATAAAAATTAAGTAAGTATCTTTGTAAGTTAAATTAAGGTAAAAACCGCTACTATGGATTACAATACGCAGCGCGAGAAGCTGATCCTGCCTGAATACGGCCGGAACGTGCAGAAGATGATCGAACAGGTAAAAGCCATCGAAGACAAGGAGAAACGCAGTGAACAGATGCGTGCCGTGGTGCAGGTGATGGGCATCCTGAATCCCCAGATCCGCGAGCTGAACGACTATAAACACAAACTCTGGGACCACGCCCATGTGATCGGCGGCTTCGAGCTCGACATCGACGCGCCGTACCCCGCACCGACGCCCCAGCAGTTCGAAGAGCGTCCCGATGTGATCAAACTTCCCGAAAAGCCCGTCAAGGCCGCGTGCTACGGCCGCAACATCGAGAGCATGATCGACCTGATCGCCGACCGCGAGGACGACGACATCAAGAAAGAGATGATCCGCACGCTGGCCATCTACATGCGTCAGCAATACCTCATCTGGAACAAGGACAACGTGGCCGAAGAGACCATCTTCGCCGACATCGAACGCCTTTCCGAAGGCAGGCTCAAAGTGCCCGGTGACATCCATCTCGGCGCTATCTCCCAGAATGCCAGCTTCGCCCGCCCGGGCATCAGCGTGGGCAGCCAGAACGGCGGCAACTACGGCGGCAACAAGAAGAACCGCAACTGGAAACGGAAGAAATAAACGAGATACATGGCAGACAAGAAGTCCTCGAAGACCAAAAAGAAGAAAGCGACTCCGGCCCGCAAGCCCGCAGCGCCGCGCGAGCCCATCCTGACCGACAACCGTGTGCGGATGCTCCGGATTTCGCTGGGCGTGCTGTTCAGCATCCTGGCGCTCTACACGCTGGTGGCCCTGCTTTCGTACATCTTTACCTGGACTTCCGACCAGAGCCTGGCTTTCGACAGCCGCATGTTTACCACCGAGGTGACGGCGGAGAATGCCGGGGGAAAGATCGGCTTCATCTGGGCTGACTTCTTGATATCCAAGCTTTTCGGCCTGGGTGCACTGGCCATGCCGATTTTCCTGGGCGCCATCGCGGTCTACTGCTTCCGCCTGCGCAGCGTCAACCTGCTGCGCGTATTCCTGCTCTGTGCCTTCGGTGCGGTGATCTTCTCCGTGCTGCTGGCCTATGTTTTCAGCTTCACGCCGTACGACGCCATGCTGGGCAGCGGCGCAGGGGGCTCTTACGGGCACTATGCGAGCCGTTGGCTCTGCTCCATGCTGGGCAAGGCCGGTGCTGCCGGCGTACTGGTGCTGATCCTTTTCCTGTTTGCCTGCCTGCTGACCCCGAAGGTCGCTTTCTGGTTCGACGATCTGCTGTTCGGCCTTTCGCACCGCGAGAAGAAAGGGAAGGAGGAAGAAGACACTGACATGCCGGAGGAGGAAGACGGACTCTCCGGGCTGAAGGTGGAAGGCGCCGAGGAAGCGGATACCGACCCGACCGATGACTGGCTGGATGCGGCCGACACAGACCCGGAGCAGGCCGAAGAAGAACCGGTGGAAGAGGAAGAGGAGGAAGACGAGACGGAGACCGATGCGGAGGAGGAGAATCCCGAGCCGGATCAGGCTTCCGGCGATTCTGACGAAAATCCCGCCGGCCAGCCGGAAGGCAATGCCGAAGACGTTCCCCTGACCATCGAGAAGAGTGAGAACGAGATCGTGGACGGTCTCTCCGACGAGCAGTGGCGCGAGCGCTACGACCCGCGGCTCGACCTGCCCAAGTACAAGCTCCCGCCCATGTCGATGCTCAACGACTACAAGGACATGTGGTACGAGGTCTCGCGCGAGGAACTCGAGAACAACAAGCAGCGCATCGTCAATGCGCTCAACAGCTATAAGATCCGGGTCAAGGGCATCACGGCCAAGATGGGACCGACCGTCACGCTCTACAAGATCCAGCTCGATGACGGCATCAAGGTCGCCCAGGTGCGCAACCTCGAAGAGGATATCGCCATCTCGCTGGGTGCCAAGGGCGTGCGTGTCGTGACCCTGCTCGACTCCGTGGGCATCGAAGTGGCCAATGTGAAACCCAGCGTGGTCGCCCTCAAATCCGTGCTGGGCTGCCAGCAGTACCAGGAAGCCTCCCAGAAGATGGAACTTCCCATGGCCATCGGCATCACCGTCACCAACGAACCTTTCTTCCTCGACCTGGCCAAGATGCCGCACCTGCTGGTGGCCGGCGCCACGGGCCAGGGCAAGTCGGTGGGCCTGAACGTGATGATCACCTCGCTGCTCTATGCCAAGCATCCCGCCGAGATGAAACTCGTGATGGTGGACCCGAAGAAGGTGGAGTTCTCCCTCTACGAGAAGCTCGACCGGCATTACCTGGCCATGCTTCCCGACGCCGACGAGGCCATCATCACCGACACCAAGAAAGTGGCCAATACGCTGAACTCCCTCTGCATCGAGATGGACGCCCGCTACGAACTGCTCAAGAAGGCCGACGTGCGCCAGCTCAAGGAGTACAATGCGAAGTTCCTGAACCGGCAGCTCAACCCCCTCAAGGGACACAAGTTCCTGCCTTACATCGTGGTGATCATCGACGAGTTCGGCGACCTGCTCATGACGGCGGGCCGCGAGATCGAGAACCCGATCGCCCGCCTGGCGCAGAAGGCCCGCGCCGTGGGCATCCACCTGATCATCGCCACCCAGCGTCCGACCGTCAACATCATCACCGGCTCCATCAAGGCCAACTTCAACTCGCGCGTGGCCTTCAAGGTCAACACGGGCACCGACTCCAAGGTCATCATCGACGCGCCGGGCGCCAACCGCCTCATCGGCCGCGGCGACATGCTGGTGGTCTATCCGGGCCACGACCTGACCCGTGTGCAGTGCGCCCTGGTCGACACGCCCGAGATTCTCAACATCGTGCGCTTCATCAGCAACCAGCGGGGCTATCCCGGCCCGTTCGAACTGCCCGAATACGTGGATCCCAACGACGAAGAGGGCGGCATGAACGACATCGACCTCCACAAGCGCGACCAGCTCTTCGAAGAGTGCGCCCGCATGGTGGTCCAGTACCAGCAGGGTTCCACCTCGATGCTGCAGCGCAAGCTCAATGTGGGCTATGCGCGCGCCGGCCGCATCATGGACCAGCTGGAAGCCGCCGGCATCGTCGGACCGCAGGAAGGCAGCAAGGCCCGTGCGGTTTTGGTGACCGATCTCGACACTTTGGACCGAATTTTGGAATCCCTCAATCATATTTAAGATTGATGGAGCCATGAAACGCTTTCTCTTCCTGCTGACCCTCCTGCTTTGCACCGCCGCCGGCGCGCAGCAGCGCTTTTCCTGCCGCTTCACGATGGTGGACAACACCACAGGCAAGACCATTGCCGCGGGGACGGGCTATGTGCAGGACGACTGCTACCGTCTGGAGACCGACTGGATGCAGGTGTGGTGCAACGGCAAGGACCGCTGGATCTTCTCTTCGCGCAGCGACGAGCTGGTCATCGAGCCGAACGACGTGTCTTTCCTGAAAGACATCGACATCACGCGCCGGTCCGGCGGGAAGACGGTGGTGACCTACGAAAACTATACGATCACGCTGACGGACATCCAGGAGAAGGCCGAACCCTGGTCGGGCACCTTCTTCATCATCGACCCCGAACTCTTCGGGGACGACACCATCATAACAGACCTGCGCTGACGAAAACCTCGACGATCGAGGGATAAGTGCCTTCCAGGTATTCCGGAAGGCGCTCTCTGGCTACCCATTCCGCCCGCGAGATGTCCTCTTCCTGCTGGGGCAGGAGCGGTTCTTCGCGCTCGTCGTACATGGCATACCAATACGTGTGCTTGAGGATCTTCTGCCCGAAAAGCTGGTAGGTGTGATGGGTGATGCAGAGTCGCTCCCTGAGCTGGAGATTGTGCAGGCCGGTTTCTTCTTCCACCTCGCGCAGGGCGCAGGTTTCGATGGATTCGCCGGGCTCCTGCTTTCCTTTGGGCAGGTCCCATACGTCGTGCCGGAAGATGAGCAGGTACTTGCCCTCCCGGTTCCGGACGAGTCCGCCGCCGGCAGGCACTTCCACGAAGTGGGAACAGAATTCTTCGAACTGGGCGTCATCGACGGTGATATGGTCGCGCTCGAAATAGACGGTCTGCATTTTTTGCTATCTTTGTAGGGATAAAAGCGACTGCAAAAGTAGTGTTTCCTTCGGACTTTATCAACGAAATGCGCGATTCTCTGGGGGCGGAGCGGGCGGAGCGTGTGCTGTCGGCGCTGGCTGCCGAGCCGGAAGTCTCCGTGCGCGTCAACCCTTTCAAACTGTCGCTCGCGGCGTTACGCGCGCATTTCGGGGCGCTGGCCGGCGACCCGGTCCCCTGGGCTTCGGAAGAAGCATTCTATCTGCGTGAGCGGCCTTCGTTCACGCTCGACCCGCTCTTTCATGCGGGGGCGTACTATGTGCAGGAGGCTTCGTCGATGTACGTGGGCGTGCTGTTCGAGCGCGCGAAGGCGGCGCTGGGCGCTGATGCGCTTTCCGGCGGCTCCGCCGGCCTGCGGGTGCTGGACCTCTGTGCGGCACCGGGCGGCAAGACCACGCAGCTGCTCTCGCACCTCGATGCCGGCTCGCTGCTGGTGGCCAACGAGATTGTGCCGGCACGCGCTACGGTGCTGGCGGAGAATGTGGCCCGCTGGGGCTGCGCCCATGTGGCCGTGACTTCCTCCGACCCGGCTGCCTTCACGCCGCTGCGCGGATTCTTCGACCTGGCGGTTGTCGACGCACCCTGCTCGGGCGAGGGGATGTTCCGCAAGGACGAGCGCGCCGTGGCGGAATGGTCGCCTGCGACCGTGCGTCTCTGTGCAGCCCGGCAGCGCCGTATCCTCGGCGATGTCTGGCCTGCGCTGGCACCGGGCGGCTACCTGATCTATTCGACCTGTACCTTCAACCGTGCTGAGGATGAAGAGAATGTGGACTGGATCTGCCGCGAGCTGGGCGGGGAATGCCTGGAGCAGCGGCACTTCTATCCCGGTGAGGAGCGGGGAGAGGGATTTTTCGCGGCGCTGATCCGGAAAGAAGGGTCCTATGTGGGGGGTCCGGCTGCCACGCCCGGGCTGACGTTCCTCGAAAAAGGCAATCTGGTGAAGGCGTTTCCGGCGGCTTACGTCCGCGACTTGGCCCGGCTGGAGAAATCGCTGAAAGTCATTGCCTCCGGCGTTGCCGTCGCCACGCGGAAAGGCCGCGACCTGATACCGGAGGCTGACTTTGCCCTGGCGGTTGCGGACGTTCGCTCCGCTTCGCTCTGGTATCTCGTTCCGGAAGCCGAAAAAGGCTCCCGGAACGAGATACCACCCGCTTCGCTTCGCGAATTTTCATTCGTATGCATAGAAGTCACTCGTGAAGAGGCCCTGAAGTTTCTGTCCCGCGACGCCGTCGCGTTTCCCGATGCGCCGCGCGGCTATCTCCTCCTGACCTGCGAGGGCCTCGGCCTCGGCTTCGTCAAAAATCTGGGCAACCGGACCAACTCCCTGCTGCCGCCCGCCCGCCGCATCCGCCGACGAATCTGATTCGGGCAAGATCCCAAAGCATCACGGGCAAGGTCCGGCCGACTAAAAGAGACCTTGCCCGTTCGTCCGCTTGACCTTGCTCGTTCGGCCGCCTGACCTTGCCCGATAATTTCATAGGGCGACTCCCTGCCGGGAAGCCGCCCTACTACTAACCTAAACTTAAACTTAAACTATGAAAAACTTCGATGCTTAAAATAGCAAAACCTATGCCATTTTTGGCGCTTGTCATAGGTTAAACTATGCGAAGTTTAGCAAATTTTAGTAGTAATGTTTTTTGACCGGCGGTGTCGAAAGCCACGACAGCCTTTCTGTTGGGGCCGTCGCCTTCGATCGACAGGATTTTTCCGAAGCCGAAACGGTCGTGTTCCACGCACTGGCCGGCCTGCAGGTCGGCGATGGGCGAGGGGGCGAATCCGGCCGACGGCGTATGGGCCGGCGCCGGGGGCGTAGCGGGGACGGGCCGTACCATGTGGGGCTGCGTCGATGCCGGATTCTGGGACGGCCGCTGCCCGCCGCGTTGCCAGCCTTGTCCGCCACGTCCCTCCGGCCGGTAGCCGCCCGGCCGCGGATAGGTTTCGAAATCGGAGCGCTGAAAGCGCGTCTGGGGGAAGGAATCGTAACGGTCCTGCCAGGAGTCCGGCTCCACGGCGTAATACTTCCGGTCGATTTCCTTCAGGAAGCGCGAAGGGCGGTTCGCCGTCTCGCTGCCCCATTTGCGGCGGTTCTGTGCAAAGGATACCGTGACGACCTTGGCCGCCCGCGTCAGGGCCACGTAAAAGAGGCGCCGTTCCTCCTCGAGTTCTTTCAGCGAACCGCTCGTGTTCTCCGACGGGAAAAGGTTCTCCTCCATGCCGGCGATGTAGACGTAGGGGAATTCCAGGCCTTTGGCCGAGTGGACCGTCATCAGCGTGATCTTGTTGGTCTGGTCGCGGTCGGGATCCTGGCTGTCGTCTTTTTCCACTTCGCTCATCAGGTAGATGTTTTCGAGGTAGTCGCTCAAGCGGACCGTGGTGTCGACGGGCTCTTCGCCGTCTTCTGAGAGCACCGTGCGCATCTCCGTCTCCTCCTCGCTGTATTCCTTGATGCTGTTGAAGAGTTCTTCCACATTCTCGAAACGGCCCATGCCCTCGGGCGAGGTATCGGCTTTCAGCGCGGCCAGATAGCCCGTGTCGGTGCCGATCTGCACGGCCAGGTCGTAGCAGTCGGCGTTTTCGGCCTTTTCGATGAGGCGTTCCATCAGGGCCGTGAATTCGCGCAGTTTGCGGATGGCGGCGTCCTTGAGTCCGACGGCGTAAAGCTTTTCGTTCTCAAGCAGCGGCGCATTGTAGAGCGTGCATCCGGCGGCGGCCGCCGCGGCGGCGAGCCGGTCGACGGTGGTGTCGCCGATGCCGCGGCCCGGCACGTTGATGATGCGCCGGAACGATTCGTTGTCCTGCGGATTGACCACCAGCTTGAAATAGGCCAGCATGTCCTTGATCTCGGCGCGCTCGTAGAAGGAGTGTCCGCCGTAGATGCGGAAGGGGAGGTTGCGCTTGCGCAGGGCTTCCTCGAGCGCCCGGCTCTGGGCGTTGGTCCGGTAGAGGATGGCGAAGGCGTCGTAGGATGCCTTGTCGCTGTAGATGCGCTCCACGATCGACGAGGCGATGAGGTGGGCCTCCTCGCTTTCGGTATAGGCCTTGATGACGCCGATCTTCTCGCCGGCGCCGGCGGTGGAGAAGCACTCCTTGCGGAGGCGCTGCTCGTTGTGGGCGATCAGGCTGTTGGCGGCGGCCACGATGGTCTGGGTGGAACGGTAGTTCTGTTCCAGTTTGAACTCTTTGGCTTCGGGATAGTCTTTCTTGAAGCGGAGGATGTTCTCGATGCGCGCGCCGCGGAAGCCGTAGATGCTCTGGGCGTCGTCGCCTACCACGCAGATGTTGTGGTGGGGTTCAGCCAGCTGGCGGAGGATCGAGTACTGCGCATGGTTCGTGTCCTGGTACTCGTCCACGAGGATGTAGCGGAAGCGCGCCGCGATGCTCTCGCGGGCCTCGGGATGGTGCTTCAGCAGGATGTTCATGTTGAGCAGGATGTCGTCGAAGTCCATGGCGCCGGCGGCCAGGCATTTCTGCTGGTAGCGCTCATAGATGTCGGCGGTGCGGGGCCGGCGGGCGACACGGTCACGCTCCATCGCATCGGCGTCGCGCCGGTAGGCGGCGACGGTGATCAGGCTGTTCTTGGCCATGGAGATGACACTTTGCACCGTGGCGGGCTTGTAGATCTTTTCATCCAGTTCCAACTCCCGGACGCATTGCTTGACGACGCTGCGGGAGTCGGTCTGGTCGTAGATGGTGAAATTCCGGGGATAGTGCAACAGTTCGGCATACTCCCGCAGGAAACGGATGAAAATCGAATGGAAGGTACCCATCGGGATCCAGCGGGCCTTCCGTTCGCCCACCAGCAGGGCCACGCGCTCCTTCATCTCGCCGGCGGCTTTCTTGGTGAACGTGAGGGCCAGCACCTCGCCCGGCCTGCAGTCTCCCTCCAGAATGTGTGCGACCCGGCAGGTCAGCACCCTTGTCTTGCCGGAACCGGCGCCCGCGATGATGAGCGAGGGCCCTTCCGTACACAGAACAGCGGCTTTCTGCGCGCTGTTCAACCCTTCAAACAGGTCGGTTTTGGAATTGTCGATCATAGTGCAAAAATATACTTTTTTTAGTGACAATTTATAGGTAACTTTGCGGATTATTGCAAAATATTTACTATTAACCAGATAAGTTCATGTCAGATCAAATCAGATTGAAAAAGGGCCTGAATCTCCCGATTGCGGGGGAAGCCCTTTGTGAGGTGACTGCACGCGTCGCTCCGGATCGGGTAGCTGTCAAGCCGACCGACTTCCGCGGGCTGGTGCCCCGGCTGCTGGTGAAGGAGGGTGACAGCGTCAAGGCCGGCACGCCGCTCTTCGCCGACAAGAAGTGCACCGCGATGGTGTTCTGCTCGCCGGTCAGCGGTACCGTCGACGCCGTGGTACGCGGCGACAAGCGCAAGCTCCTCGAAGTCCGGATCAAGGCCGACGGGAAGAACGAAGCCGTCCAGTGCGACGTGCCGAAAGCCTCCTCGCTCGACAAGAAGGGCATGACCGAACTGTTGCTGCAGTCCGGCCTGTGGCCCTGTCTCAAGCAGCGTCCCTTCGGCACCATCGCCGATCCGGAAGCAGAACCCAAAGCCATCTTCATCTCCGGGATGAATACGAAGCCCCTGGGCGCCAAGTATGAATTCACGCTGAAAGACGACATCGCCGCCATCCAGGCCGGCATCGACGCACTGGCCCGTCTCACCAAGGGCGGCGTACATCTTTCTCTCTGCGCCAAGTCTTTCTCCGGCAGTGTGTTCAGCAAGCTCAGCGGCGTAGTCATGCACCAGTTCGAAGGTCCGCACCCGGCCGGCAACGTCGGCGTGCAGATCAACCACATCAGCCCCATCAACAAGGGTGAGGTGGTCTGGACGGTGGACCTTCCGCTCGTGGCCGTCATCGGCCGCTTCATGCTGAAGGGCGTCTACGACACCCGCCGCACCATCGCCGTGGCCGGCCCGGCCGCCGTCAAGCCCGCCTATGCGGAAGTGACCGCCGGCGTCAGCATGAAACAGCTCGCCGGCTTCTTCGCCGAAGGCAACGTCCGCGTCGTCAGCGGAGACGTGCTCAGTGGCGAGGCTGTGGGCCGCGAAGGCTTCCTGGGTTTTTACGACGACCAGGTGAGCGTGCTGAAGGAAGGCGATTACTTCGAGATGTTCGGCTGGATGAACCCGCTGCGCAGCAAGAAGTTCTCCGTGTCGCACGCCTATCCGGCCTTCCTGTGCGGCAAGAAGAAATATGCCATGGATACCAACGAGAACGGCGGCGAACGCCCGTTCCTGATGAACGACGTCTACGACAAGGTGCTCCCCATGGACATCTATCCGCTCTACCTTTTCAAGGCCTGCCTGGCCGGCGACCTCGACAAGATGGAGCAGCTTGGCATCTACGAGGTCATCGAGGAAGACGTCGCGCTCTGCGAGTATGTCTGTCCTTCGAAGATCGAGATCCAGAACATCGTCCGTCAGGGCATCGAACTGATGATGAAAGAAATGTAAGGAGGAACCCCGTATGGCAAAGAATTTTTTCGATAAAATCAGGCCGACCTTCAGCGAAGGCGGCAAACTGAGCTGGCTCCATTCGTCCTTCGACGCCTTCGAGACCTTCTTCTTCGTGCCTGACCGCGTCACCCGCCGGGGCGGCACGCATGTGAAGGACTGCGTCGACCTGAAGCGCCTGCTCATCATCGTGGTGATGGCCATGGTTCCGGCCCTGCTCTTCGGCATCTGGAACCTCGGTTACCAGCACAGCCAGGTCTTCGGCCTGGGCTGGGGCTTCTGGCAGATGGTCTGGTATGGCTTCGTGAAGATCATCCCGCTCTATCTGATCTCCTATATCGTGGGTCTGGGCATCGAGTTCGCCTCCGCCCAGATGAAAGGCCATGAGGTGAGCGAAGGCTACCTGGTGAGCGGCTTCATCATTCCGCTCATCGTGCCGGTCGACGTTCCCTGGTGGATGCTGGCCATCGCCGTGGCTTTTGCCGTGATCATCGGCAAGGAAGTCTTCGGCGGCACCGGCATGAACATCTGGAACCCCGCGCTGCTGGCGCGTGCCTTCCTGTTCTTCTCTTATCCGAGCAAGATGTCGGGCGACTCGATCTGGGTCGGCGGCCTGAGCAAGGCCCTCGCCGGCGGAACGCCCTGGAAGGGCGGGGAAGTGGTGGATGCCGTTTCGGGCGCCACGCCGCTCTCCCACGCTTCGCTCGACGGTCTGTCCGCAGCCGGCACCAGTGCCTGGAACCTCTTCCTCGGCGACGTTCCGGGTGCCGTGGGCGAGACCAGCGTCATCGCCATCCTCATCGGTGCGCTGATCCTTGTCTGCACCGGCGTGGCCAGCTGGAAGATCATGTGCTCCTCCGTGCTCGGCGCCCTGTTCGTGGGCTGGCTCGGCACGGCGGGCGGTGTGACCGACATCCCCTGCTGGGAACAGCTGCTCATGGGCGGCTTCGCTTTCGGTACCGTCTTCATGGCCACCGATCCGGTGACCTCGGCCCAGACCGAGTGCGGCAAGTGGATCTACGGTTTCCTGATCGGCGCCCTCTGCATCACGGTGCGACTCTTCAACCCGGGCTATCCCGAGGGCATGATGCTCGCCATCCTGCTGATGAACACCTTTGCTCCGCTGATCGACCACTATGTGGTGAATGCCAATGTCAAACGTCGCCTCAAGCGAGCTAAAACCGTATAGTGATGAATACCAACAGCAACGTATATACCATCGTCTACACGACGATCATCGTCGTGGTGGCGGCTGCCATCCTGGCCATTGCCGCGATGGCGCTCAAGCCGAAGCAGGATGCCAACATCAAGGCCGAGACCATCAGCCAGATGCTGGCGGCCGCCGGCTTCTCGAGCAAGGAAGACCTGGCCAAGCTCGGCAACGACCAGGTCCTGAAGATGTACAGCGACAACGTCAAGACGGCTTTCCTGATCGACGCCAAGGGCGACAAGATTGGAGAGCTGGAGACGGAAGCCGGCAATATCGAACTGCAGGACAACCTCAAGCAGGAGAACAAGAACATTGCCGCGGGCGATCCGCAGCTCCCGGTCTATGTCTTCACGAAGGACGGCAGCGAGATCAATGTGATTCCGATCTACGGCGCCGGCCTCTGGGGTCCGATCTGGGGCTACATTGCCTTCAACGCCAGCTGCACGGAAATCGTGGGCGCCTACTTCGACCACGAGAGCGAAACCCCGGGCCTGGGTGCCAAGATCAAGGACGAGGCCTGGTTCCGCGAGCAGTTCAAGGGCCAGACGGTCAACTTCAGCAAACCGGACGATTCCTTCAACATCGTCAAGGGCGGCGCGCCCAAGGACGACAAGTCGGCTGTCGACGCCATCACCGGCGCGACGATGACCTGCAACGGCCTCGACGCCGCACTCGACACCTGGTTCAAGGCGTACATGCCGTTCCTGCAGAAGAAAGCCGGGGCGGAAGGCGTCGATGAAGACTGCTGCGGCGGTGACTGCTGCGGCGGCGACTGCGAAGGCGGCGACTGCGAAGGCGGGCACCAGCATGAACACAACCATAATCATCAGGAGGGTTAAGCCATGAATGAAGATCTGAAGAAAACACTGTTGAACCCGATTTTCAAGGGCAACCCGATCACGGTCCTCGTGCTCGGTATCTGCTCCTCGCTGGCCGTCACGGTCCAGCTCAAGGGTGCCCTGGTCATGGCCCTTTCGGTGATCATCGTCACGGGCCTCTCGAGCCTCGTGGTCTCCCTGCTCCGCAACTCGATTCCGAACCGCGTGCGCATCATCGTGCAGCTGGTCGTGGTCGCCATGATGGTGATCCTCGTCGACCAGGTGCTCAAGGCTTACGCGTACGCCATCGACAAACAGCTTTCGGTCTACATCGGCCTGATCATCACCAACTGTATCGTGATGGGCCGCATCGAGGCCTTCGCGCTGGGCAACAAGCCCATCCCGAGCCTCCTCGACGGTCTGGCCAACGGTGCCGGCTACGGCATGATCCTCGTGATCGTGGCCTTCTTCCGTGAACTCCTCGGAAGCGGCACGCTGCTCGGCTTCCGCGTCCTGCCTGAAAGCTATGTTCCGAACAACCTCGTGATCCTTCCGCCGATGGCACTGATCCTCCTGGGCTGCATCGTCTGGGTCCAGCGCGCCGTGCAGAAAGACCTGCAGGAGAAATAACACTTTAACTCAAATCGATTATGGAATACATCAGCTTGTTCGTAAAGTCAATTTTCGTTGACAATATGATCTTCGCCTACTTCCTGGGTATGTGCTCATACCTGGCGGTGTCGAAGAACGTAAAGACAGCAAATGGTTTGGGTATTGCTGTTATCTTCGTGCTCCTGTGCACGCTCCCGCTCAACTACCTGCTCAACAAGTTCGTGCTGCAGCCCGGGGCGCTGGCCTGGCTGGGCGACAGCTTCAAGGACGTGGACCTGAGCTTCCTGAGCTTCATTCTCTTCATCGCCGTGATCGCCGCCTTCGTGCAGATCGTGGAGATGGTAGTGGAGAAGTTCCTGCCGGCCCTCTACTCCTCGCTGGGTATTTTCCTGCCGCTGATCGCCGTGAACTGCGCCATCCTGGGCGGTTCGCTCTTCATGCAGCAGCGCGAGTTCCTGAACGTGGGCGAGGCAGCAACCTACGCCCTCGGTTCGGGCATCGGCTGGTGGCTGGCCATCGTGGCCCTGGCCGCCATCCGCGAGAAGATGGCCTACTCGAAGGTGCCGGCTCCGCTCAAGGGCCTGGGCATCACCTTCATGGTGGTGGGCCTCATGGGCATGGCCTTCATGACATTTATGGGTATTTCACTGTAAGACGGGAGGAATGAACAATGAGTAATACGATTCTTGCAGCAATTCTCGTGATTGTCGTGGTCACCCTCCTTCTGGTGGCCCTGCTCCTTTTCATCAAGATCAAACTCACTCCGTCCGGAACGGTCAAGATTGATATCAACGACGGCAAGAAGGTGCTCGACGTCCCGCAGGGCGGCTCACTCCTCAATACGCTCGCCGAGCAGAAGATCTTCCTCCCTTCGGCCTGCGGCGGCAAGGGCAACTGCGGCCAGTGCAAGTGCCAGGTCCTCGAGGGCGGCGGAAGCATCCTGCCTACGGAGGTCGGTTTCTTTACCCGCAAGCAGATCGCCGACAACTGGCGCCTCGGCTGCCAGGTGAAGGTCAAGGACAACCTCAAGATCCAGGTGCCCGACTCCGCCCTCAGCGTCAAGAAGCTCGAGTGTGAAGTCATCTCCAACAAGAACGTGGCTACCTTCATCAAGGAGTTCACGGTCAAGTTGCCGGAAGGTGAGAACATCGAATTCAAGAGCGGTGAATACATCCAGATCGACATTCCGGCCTACGACGTCAACTTCGCCGACATGGACGTGGATCCGATCTACCGGGCCGACTGGGAGAAATACGGTTTCTTCGACCTCAAGTACAAGAACACCGTTCCGACCATCCGCGCCTACTCGATGGCTTCCTATCCTGCCGAGAAGAATGTCATCAAGCTCAACGTGCGTATCGCCACGCCGCCGTTCGACCGCAGCCAGCCGAAGGGCGTGTTCAAGATGCTGCCCGTGCCTCCGGGCATTGCTTCCACCTTCGTGTTCTCCCGCAAGCCGGGCGACAAGGTGTGGATCAGCGGTCCTTACGGTGAGTTCCTGCTCCCGAAGGACGATCCGGACAGCCAGGAATACATCTTCGTGGGTGGCGGCGCCGGCATGGCTCCGCTCCGCAGCCACATCATGCATTTGTTCAAGACGCTCAAGACCAAGAAGGAGGTCCACTTCTTCTACGGTGCCCGCGCCCTCGTCGAGGCGTTCTACCTCGAGGATTTTGCGGAGATCGAGAAAGAATTCCCGAACTTCCACTTCCACCTGGCCCTCGACCGTCCAGATCCGGCCGCCGATGCCGCAGGCGTGAAGTACACGGCCGGCTTCGTGCACAACGTGATGAACGAGACCTATCTCAAGGACCACGAGGCTCCCGAGGACATCAAGTACTTCATGTGCGGTCCGCCGATGATGGTGTCGTCCGTGGTGAATCTGCTGGATTCACTCGGTGTTGCGCCGGAGAGCATCCTGTACGACAACTTTGGCGCATAGATAGCGCCAGCGGCTCTGGTATTCCGTTCCGCGGGCAAAAAAAAGCCCGCTGAACGGAAAACCACCCGCCGCTGCCGGCAACCCGGCAACAAAAAAAGCGGCTTTTCAGCCGCTTCTTCTGTGACCCGCTTGGGGCTCGAACCCAAGACCCCAGCATTAAAAGTGCTGTGCTCTACCAACTGAGCTAGCGAGTCTTCCCTCAAAGGGAATGCAAAGGTATGCAATAATTTATAAATTGCAAAAATTTGAACGTTAAATCGATTCTGAAATATGTCCTTTCGGTGGCGCTGGCGGGCGTGCTGCTCTGGCTGGCGCTGCGGAGCGTCGACTGGACGGCGTTCGTGGAAGGACTGAAACTGACGCAATGGGGCTGGCTGGTGCCGTTTTTCGGGGCCTCGGTCGGGGCCCTGGTGTTCCGGGCGTTCCGCTGGCGCCTGCTCCTGCGCTCATCGGGACTGAAGACCCGCTGGCTGGAGGCGTGGGATGCCAACAACGTGGGCAACCTCGCCAACCTGGGCCTTCCCGGGGCTGGCGAAGTGCTCCGCTGCGGCTACGTGAGCGGCAAATCCACCTTCGGCACCGTGTTCGGCACGGTACTGATGGAGCGCCTTTGGGACATCGTGGCGATTTTCCTCATGCTGGGCATTTCGCTGGTGCTCGACCGGGACAAGTTCGGCCCGTTCTTCGCGCAGCAGGTCTGGGAGCCCATGACCTCCCGGCTGCAGTTTTCCCTCTGGTGGGTGCTTGTGGTCGTCGTGCTGCTCGTCGCGCTCTTTTTCTGGGCCGTCTTCCGTTATCGCGACAGGAACCGCTTCTGCGGCAAGGTCGCGGGCGGACTGGCTTCGGTGGGACAGGGCTTCAGCAGTTTCAAGCACATGCAGCACAAAGGGGCCTTCCTGCTCTTTACGCTGGGCATCTGGGTCATGTACCTGCTCATGGCGTTCAGCGTCATGAAGTCCATGCCCGACCTGGCCTTGCTGGACATGAAGGACGCACTGTTCTTCACGGTGGTGGGCAACTGTGCCTCCATTATCCCGGTGCCGGGCGGCATCGGAGCCTACCATTACCTGATGGCCCTGGCCGTGTCCGGCATCTACGGGAAAACATGGGAAGCGGGCATTCTCTATGCCACGCTGCAGCATGAACTGCACGCCGTACTGGTCTTGGTCCTGGGCGTGATTTCGTATCTGCGCATTTCCGTGGCGCGGCGTCGTCACTCCAGCTTGTAGTTGCAGAGATTCGTCAGGGCACGAAAGCCTTTGTGGGTGGATACCTTGCCCTGGGCATAGATTTCCCGGTGATAGATCTTGTCCCGGTTGGCCGCCTTGTCGAGGCCCAGCGCATCCTTGTGCGCGGCCTTGGTCATGTGCAGCACCATGCACTCGTCCTCCTCGTCGCAGTCGCTGCTGTCGGCCAGCACCAGGGCCGTGCCCAGCACTGCGTCTTCGCAGGAGAAATCGACTGATCCGTCGCTGAGCAGGCCACCCACGACACAGCCCTTGACCCAGACCGTGTCGCCGGCAAAGTCGCCCGCCAGCAAAGCCTCTACGCTCAGCACTTTGTCCATCGGGATTTCGGGCGCCTTCTCCTTTTCCTTGTCGGCATTGTACGTCGCCCACACTTCATCCATCCAGGTGCAGGACACCATCGCTACGGCCACGGCCGCATACATCATGGCGGAGATTATCACCGCCATCACATTTCTTTTCATATAACCTCCTTTGTTAATGTATGTCAAGGACGGGGACCATCCCCGCCATCACAAAGGAAGCCATAATTTTCGAGACTCCGCCCGCAAAAAAGCAATTTATGAAATAAAAGTATTAACTTTGATAGTTAATCATAAAATTGGCGGAAGTATGGCCACAATTTTTTTAGAATGTTCACTTGAGGAAATCTGCTCTAGCGTATCTTCCTTTGTTACGGTATAGGAATATTGTAAGTTATATTGGCTGTTGTAAGAGTAAAGAGATAATTATAATCGATTTGAATTATTAACAACTTGTGAGGGTTTAGTTATGAGCGTAGTTGCTATGATACCTATAAAACTGAATAGCGAAAGGGTAAAAGATAAGAATATTAGACCGTTTTACGATGGGAAACCTCTTGTGAAATTCATCGAGGAGTCACTTATGGCGTGTAAACGAGTAGATGATGTTTATGTATATTGCAGTAATGATAAGATCAAAGACTACTTAATCGAGGGGGTGAATTTCTTGAAAAGGCCAGAGTATTTGGATGGGAATGGTTATAACTGCAATGATATTATTCGGGAATTTATTCAAGTTGTTGATGCTGAGTATTATGTAGTATCGCATGCTACTGCTCCTTTCACAAAGCCCGAAAGTATCGATAAATGTATAGAGGCAATAACCGATTCGGGAATCTATGATTCAGCGTTTACCGTAGAGAAGATACAGACTTTTATGTGGAGTCAAGGGAAACCTATGAATTTTGATGTTGATCATTTCCCTAGGACACAAGACCTTGAGCCCATTTATATGGAGACTTCTGGTGCGTTTGCATTTCCTAAATGGGTTTTTGAGAAATATGGAAGACGTGTGGGAATTAATCCGCTCCTAGTTGAGGTTGAGCCGATTGAGAGCTCCGATATCGATACAGAATATGATATGATGGTGGCTCAAGCATTATATAAAGAAATGAAGAATAAAAATAATACAATATGTCAAAAGTCCATATCGTAGACTGCACCATCCGAGATGGCGGCTATTTACTTGACAAGAATTCTGATCCTAAGTTTGTGAAAGGAATCTTGCAAGGTCTTGTTGATGCAGGAATTGACTTTGTTGAAACAGGCTTTTTGCAGAGTAAGGTTAATGGAGAATCGATTGTATATCATAGCTCAAAAGATGTAATAAAGTATCTTCCTAAAGATCATAAAAATACACAGTATCTTGGCTTTTGCGACAACAGTCGTTATAAAGCAGAAGAACTTGACGAATGTAACGGTAAATCATTTGAATGGCTTCGTATATCGTTTGCTAAGCATGAGATTGAGGATTCTTTGAAATTCTGCAAAGCCGCTAAAGATAAGGGCTATCACGTACAGTTCAATCCGATGGATAGTATCAGTTATACCACTGAAGAAAGGGCGACTCTGATAGAAAAGGTTAATAAAGTGAAGCCTTCGGCGTTTTCTATTGTGGATACGTTTGGCGCGATGTATATTACAGATCTTGAAGTTATCTTTAAGCAGTTTGACTCGCTCCTTGATAAAGATATTATGATTGGCTTGCACTCGCATGACAATCTCGGATTGTCATGCGCTTTAGCAGAACGTATGATTCAACTTGCCGAGGAAACAGGTCGTGAGATATGCGTGGATGGATCATTGTATGGTATGGGCCGAGGTGCGGGTAATGCTAAAACTGAATTACTAGCTGACTACCTAAACAAGCATTGTGGGACGAACTATAATTTACAAGTATTGATTGAAACTATTGAAAGATATATTGTTCCAATTACTGATTATGTAAAATGGGGATATGATCTTCCAATGTTTATTTGTGGAACGAAGCATTCTCATGTAGATAATGTAAACCATTTAAAGAATACGACAAATAGTACTATCACGGATGTATACAACGTGATTGGTATGTTGTCACCGCAGCAGCGTACAAGGTATGGGGCGGGTTACTCCAAAACAGACTTTTCACATTTAGATGAAAAGTATGCGGAGTATAAAAATAAAAAGTCATAAATATGAATTGCTCACAGTATTTGGTCGATTATTTAATTAAACATGGCGTAACCGATGTGTTCGGCTTTGCGGGTGGTTATATAGTGCCATTTCAGGATGCTCTTTACGAACGACCTGAGATAAAAGTTCATGTCTGCTATAATGAACAGGGCTGTTCTTTTGCTGCCAATGGTTATGCTCGTGCCTGTGGAAAACTGGGCGTTTATTTTACCACTTCCGGTCCGGGTGCTGTTAATGCTTTCGGTGGTTTGGCTGATGCTTGGTTTGATAGTATTCCAATTATGGGTATTTGTGGGAACGTGCCCACTAATGAAAAGAAAGGTTTTTCTGGCATCCGACAGAATGGCTTTCAGGAAATGGATATTGTGTCAATGACAAGACATATTACAAAACTATCCGTTACCCCACTGAGTGCTATTGACTTTCCTGAGATAGTATCTCGCGCATATAATATGGCGATGTTGGGACGTAAAGGCGGTGTTATCATTGATTTCCCCTTTAACATTCAAAAAATGGAGGTGGAATTATGAACTATTTGAATTATAAAAAGCCCGTCCTTTTGGTAGGTGGCGGTGTTCGTGCAGCCGGCGCTGCCGAGTTGGTTGTAAAATTTGCGCTAAAGACAAACATTCCTGTGTTGACCACCATGAACGGTGTCGATTTAGCACAAGGGGATTTACGTATTGGTATGATTGGAACCTACGGAAATCGTTGGTCCAATATGATTTTGGAGAATTGCGATTTGATTATTTCTGTTGGTGCTCGACTTGGATTACGTCAGATAGGTCATAAAAAAGAGTGGTTTGCGCCCAAAGCTAAGCTTGTTCGTGTTGATGTTGACCAAGCCGAGTTAAGTCGTAATATTAAAGAGGACGAAGAGAAGCATCTGATGAATGCGAGGGACTTCATGATCACTCTGCTTGATGCAAAATTTCCTGATTGTACAGAGTGGAAGAGTCGTTGCATTAAGGTTAAGAATTTGCTTGGTCGGTATGATAATACAGAGGGTAATGACGCTGTTGAAGCAATAGCTGAATTGCTACCTGAGAATCCGGTTTGTGCCATTGATATTGGTCAACACCAATGTTGGGTGGCCCAGTCATTAGCATTGAAAGGTTATGAAGGACGCATCTTGATTGGTGGGGGGTATGGCTCAATGGGATGTGGTTTACCATATGCTATCGGGGCATCTATTTCTCGTAATAATGAAATTGTTTATTGCATTACTGGTGATGGTGGTCTTCAAATGAACATACAGGAACTCCAAACTATAGTCCGTGAGAAATTGCCAATTAAGATTATTGTAATTAATAACCAAGTATTAGGTAAAATTAGCGAGATTCAACACGGGTCGTACCATGACCGTTTCGCTCAAACTACGGCGGCAAGTGGTTATACAGTTCCTGACTTTGGGAAGATTGCCAATGCATATGGGATAAAGGCCGTTTCCATAGCGTCATATCGGGAATTAAAGAACTATAAGGATTGGTTCGTTGATAATGACTCTTGTCTCATCAATATGTTCTTGAACCAAGATACACTATTGATCCCTAAAATAAAGTGGGAGACTGGCAAGATAATGCCGCTCTTAGAAGAAGAGTTGAACGATAAGGTTTTATCATTACTTAATTGAGACTCGCTATGATCAAGTTTCTTGTGATGGATGTAGATGGCACTTTAACAGACGGGAAAGTGTATATGGGAGTTGATGGAGAAACTATGAAGGCTTTTGATATTAAAGACGGTTGTGGAATAAAGGTGTTATTGCCACAACATGGGATTATACCGATAATTATCACGGCCCGTAATAGTAAGATATTAAAACGTCGTTGTGAGGAACTTGGTATAACTGAAGTTCATCAAGGGATAAAGGCAAAATTAGATTGCCTTGAAAAAATAATCAGTCGATACTCGATAGGGGGTCAGTTTTATTCTCTTGGTAATTGTGCATACATCGGTGATGATATTCTGGACCTTCAATGTATTCAACCCATTAAGGATGCTGGAGGCCTGGCGGGATGTCCAGCTGACGCAGTTTCGTCCGTCAAATTAGCTAGTGATTATGTATCACCACATCAGGCTGGTGAAGGAGCTGTCAGAGATTATATTGAATATATTATTGCACAGAATAATAGTGTAATAGATGATCGCCTGCGAGTTAAATTAGATAAGGCAGTTGAGTATATCTCTAAATTAGATTTTCATAACCTGAAAGTCGGGAAATTTGATGTATCTCCAGATTTTTACTACTCCGTGCAGGAATATATTGCTTTGGATGCGGGAGAATCCACTTACGAATCTCATCGGAAATATATCGATATTCAATGGTTGTATGAGGGTGTTGAAAGACTTTTAGTAACAGATATCTCCAGTATGTTTCCTTCGGATAGCTATAATGAAGAGAAGGATATTATTCATTATTATAAAACTGATAACATGTCATCTATGATTCTAACTCCTGGCAGTTGTGCAATATTGTTCCCCAAGGATGCTCATAGGCCGGAAAGATTCATGGATAATAAGTGTATTGTAAAAAAAGTAGTTGGAAAATTGAGAATAAGTTGAACGTTCATATCAGGCGAAAAGGTACTTTTATGAATTATTCCAGAGTAGTTATCACAGGATCGGTATATAACCTCTTTTTTAACCTATTGGTTACACCAGAAGAGGCGTTAGAGTCTTCTTTCTATTTCACCTGCGAGACTATTCATGAGTCTATTAGAAAGAATCTCTCAAACAGCCTGTATATTCCTGATATGCACCATATTGGAAAAATTAAACAGGTAGAGTATATTTTAAAGTTTCAATATCTTCACAAATTCTTTTATCCTTTTCTCTCCAACGCGAAAATCTATGCTCAGGATCATTTGCCTTTTTCCCCTTTGGTGATAGGACGTCGATCTTATACTCTTACTGAAGATGGACCGAGTGGTTTCAAATCTTGGGAGAAGGAGGAATTGGTTCAAAAGGCATGGGAAAGAAAAAGAATATTGGATAATCAGAAGGGTTTGATTAAAATTAAAACAGACCTAATCAATCCTATCCACAATGGCATATTTGCGAACAATGACCAGTGTAAAGAGATAATGATAACAGGAAGTTATGTGCCAGATTTCGCAAAAGGAAAGAAGATTATTCGAGTGAATCTTGATGAACAATGGAGTAATTCTTCTTCCAAGAAACGAGAGTATATTCTTAATATTTTCAATCTGGACCAGTCAGATCTTCAATGTTTGCAAGAGCGGGAAGTTATCATATTTACACAACCTTTTTTTGAAGACCATGATGTAGACTCATTAGAGGAACATATCGATATTTATAGAGAGATAATAAACAACTATCCCAATGATAAGGTAGTTATTAAGACTCATCCAAGAGAAACAACGGATTATAATAAGTTTTTCCCTGATGTGTTTGTGTTTAACAAACCTATGCCATTCCAGTTGTTAGCATTAGCCGGAGTTCGATTTAAAGAGGCCGCTACAGTCTTTTCTTCATCTGTGTTGGGCTTCCCCTATCCTATCAAGGTTAATTGGGTAGGTGCAAAAATTAATCCCAAGTTATTGAGAATATATGGTGACTATATCCCTGAGGAACTGAAAAAGAAATGAGGAAATCCTTTTCTGCTACTATCTGGACTGTGTTTGATAGGACATGGTCGCAGTTTGTGGGTTTTTTGATTGGCATTGTTCTGGCCCGTCTGCTGACGCCCGAAGATTATGGTCTGGTGGGCATCAGTATGATATTTATTGCGTTCAGTAATGTTTTTATTGAAGCGGGCTTTTCCAATGCTCTCATCAGAAAGTTGGATAGGAGCCAGACGGACTATTCCACGGCATTTTATTTTAATGCTGTGATGGGGATAATCATGTATTTGATCCTTTACTTTGCTGCTCCGCTGATTGCAAACTATTTTGAAGATGAAATACTGATACCACTAACTAGAATCGTTGGCTTAACGCTGGTTATAAACTCGTTGTGTATCGTTCAGAATGCCATTCTTACGGCTGATCTGAAGATGAAAGAGCAAGCCATTATTAATATATCAGCACAAATTCCATCAGGTCTGTTAGCTATTTATTTGGCTTATAGAGGAATGGGCGTTTATGCTTTGGCAGTTCAAACGGTATTAGCATCGTTTATTAGGACGTGCATGTTTTGGATTTGGGCAAAGTGGATTCCAACTTGGGAATTCAACAAAGCTTCGATGAAGTACTTATGGGGCTTCGGTTCAAAGTTAATAGGCGCTAATTTTATAGGCACTCTTTTTAATGAGATCTATACTATTCTGATTGGTAAATACATAAGTAAATCAGATTTGGGCTTATATTCTAAAGGGCGTAGCTTATCGAACCAGCCTGAAAGTATTTGTAACGGCGTTGTACAGAAAGTGGCTGTTCCACTGTTATCAAAATACCAGAATGATGTTGTATCGCTTAAAGCGAAGTATCGCGAATTGACTCAGGTGGTTAATTGTATTATGTTATTCGTTAGTGGTATTTTGCTAGTTGCCGCATCGCCTATTATCCTATTGTTATGGGGGCAAAAGTGGGTTGGCTCAGTGCCAATTTTTCAAATGCTGTTGATAGCGAGTATCGTTAGTTATGTTTCATATCTATCTTTAGTCCTGTTACAGGTTATTAATCAAACAGGCTATACACTTAAACTTGAATTAATTAAAAAACCTATCTGCCTTTTGGCCATTCTGTTTTCTCTGCGGTTTGGTATGTACGGTTTGCTTGGCTCGTTGATTTTTAATTCTTTATTCTGCTCTTTGATCAATATGTCGGCTGCATCAAAATATATAAATTATTCTTATCCGGAGCAGGGTCGAGATGTGGTGAAATACCTCCTATCCTTAATCGTTGCCGTATTTACTTCATTTTGTATAGCCAGGTTGTATGAGACCAATTATGTTGTAGATATCATTGTTCGTGCTACATGCATGGCTTCCGTATATGTTGGTATGCTTTGGGTTATGAAAGATCAAGTATTTTTGCAGTATGGTAGTCTCGCTTGGAAGACGGTTAAAAGTCGTATTGGTAATATGGAGGATAATAAGGATGAGTAATGTGAAATCATTTATTATTCATCATGGTTTGCATGATATAGCATTAAAATGTTATAGATTCATTAAGGCTGTCGGTACTTACTTGTGGCTTCTGAGCCTTAATATTTTTTTGCGTCCTTTTTTGCGTAGGCCAAAGTACAAAAAGAAATATAAGATTGCCATTTGTGGTATCTTCAAGAATGAGGCTCCTTTCTTGAAGGAATGGATAGAGTTTCATGAAATGATCGGGGTGGAGCATTTCTATCTGTATAATAATTATTCTGATGATACCTTTTTAGAGGTACTTCAACCATATATTGAGAGAGGGATAGTGACGCTAACAGATTGGCCATTTGATCAGGCACAGATGAAAGCTTATAAGCATTTCTATGAGACATATAGGCATGAAACGCAGTGGGTGTCTTTTTTGGATTTAGATGAATTCTTTTGCCCGAAGGGCGAGGTCTTTTTAATAGATTGGTTAAAACGGCATGACAAATATCCTGTTCTTCTCTGTTATTGGCGAATGTTTGGAACATCTAATGTGCTTCAGCACGATTATTCAAAGCTTTGCATAGAACAGTATTTTGTTTCCTGGAAATATTATGACAAATGTGGGAAATGTCTGGTGAATACTGATTATGATATAGCTCGCTTTGATTCTTCAACACATCATGAAACAACCGTTATTTTCAAGATATTGGGGATTCCATTTAGAGTTGGTCCTGCGAATGCCCTGGGAAGATTTGTAAAAGATCAATTCCATTTTTCAGATGAACGGAAATGTGATAAAATGGATATTCAGATAAATCATTATTGGACAAAAGGTTGGGATGTTTATAGTAAGAAGCGGCAATTGACAGATGTATACTTTAAGGAGAATCCCAAAAAGGATTTGGAATATTTCTTTTATCACGAGAATAAGAATGTCGCTTGTGACTATACTATTTTCAGGTACCTTATCAGATTGAAAATTAAAATGCACAGCATATGCTAATACCATTCAATAAACCTTATTGTTCTGGCAGGGAACAACGGTACATTAATGAAGTGTGCCATTCTACTACCATGTCTGGAAATGGTGATTTTACTAAGAAGTGTCAGAGATTCTTTGAGGAAAAGTATGGCTTCAAACAATGTCTCTTGACAACGTCTGGTACAGACGCATTGGAAATGTGTGCCATGTTGTGCGAGTTGCAGCCTGGCGATGAGGTTATTATCCCTTCGTACACTTTTGTATCTACTGCCTTGGCCTTTATTCGGGAGGGAGCGAATGTCGTATTTGTGGATAGCTGTAAGGAAAGCCCAAATTGTGAGGCCAGAGATATTGAACCCTTGATTACTTCAAAGACAAAGGTTATTGTCGTGGTTCATTATGCCGGTGTCGCTTGTGATATGGATGCAATAATGGATCTCGCGGATAAATATGGGCTTATTGTGGTGGAAGATGCTGCTCATAGTGTGGATTCTTTTTACAAGAATAAACCACTTGGCGGTATTGGGCATTTGGGCGCTTTTTCTTTTCATGAGACAAAAAATATAAGTTGTGGCGAAGGGGGGATGCTAGTTGTCAATGACGCCAGTTTTATTCATCGTTCTGAAATAATATGGGAAAAAGGGACAAATAGGGCAGAGTTTTATCGAGGAATGGTTAATAAGTATGGGTGGTGCGATATTGGCAGCTCTTTTCTTCCGTCCGAATTTAACGCCGCTTTTCTTTGGGCTCAATTGGAGCAACTTGAAGACATTCAGGGTAAACGCAAGCATATTTGGAACATGTATGATAAGGGTCTCCACAATAAGATAGATTCTGCTGTTTGTTTACCTCACATTCCTAGCTATGCGACAAATAATGCACATATGTATTATCTTGTCTGCCCATCATTAGATTACCGCTCTAAGTTGATGTCATATTTGAAGAATCAAGGAATTCAGACGACCTTTCACTATCTGCCTCTTCATTCAAGTGAGTATTATAAATCAAAGCATGATGGGAGAATTCTTGCCAACTGCGATCGGTATGCTGACTGTTTGGTCCGTTTACCTCTTTTCTATGAATTAACCGATGAAGAAGTAAGGATTATTATAAATAGTATCTTGAGTTTTGTCTATGAATAAGCATCTCCTTTCTATCTGTATCCCCACCAATGGCGTCTCTCGCTGGGTAGTCCCCAATGTAAGACAAATTTATAGTCTGGGCTCTGATAATAGCATTTTTGAAGTTGTTGTAGCAGATAATACCCCCAATGAAGAGATGGAAACAGCCATGTCTGAATTCTCAAAGTATCCTAATTTTAGATATGTAAAAACACAGGCAGAAGGTTTTTATAATATCATTGAGAATTTTGTGCAAGCAAAAGGTGATTTTATGATTAAAATCAATCATCGCTGTTTGATGCAGAAAGGAGCAATTGAACGTATCTATAGTATTGGCTGTGAATATTTCGACCGGAAACCCCTAATTTTTTTGTCTAATGGTAATTTGAAGGAGAATAAAAGAATGGAATTCACATCTTTTGATGCATATCTCCGAAAATTATCATTTTGGTCGTCCTTGAGTGAGGGCCTTTTTTTCTGGAAACAGGATATTGAGGCAGTGCCACATATTAGTTTCGCGCCTATGTCTCCTAATGTGTCACTCATGTTTAATAGCAAAACCAAAGATTTGTTTGTTATTGATGATTTTAATTTTGGCGCCGCTCAGAATGATTCTGGTAAATATGGATACGACGTTTTTAATACCTTTTCTGTCCTCTATCTAGATATCGTTAATCAAGTGCGTATTGAGGGTTATCTCTCACGTGAAGGTTTTTCAGAAATAAAAAGTGGGTTGGCTAGATGGATGCGTGATATTTATTTCAATATGATAGTTCTTAGGCGAAAAGGAAATTTCATTATAAAGGATATAAAGGAAAACATATGCGTATATTATTCTAAGGAAGAGTATTATAAGATGGTATTATATGCTTATTTTGTTTCTCCTTTTAAGGCTGCTTTTAAACGAATTGGGAAGATTATCCGTATCAAATGATTAAATCATGAAGAAGGTTATTTCGGCAATCTTGTCTCCATTGATGTGGGTCATTAGTAGGATTTATTCCTATAGGCTAAGCAGATTTTTTCGAAAATGCTGGAACTCAGTTTATACGTTGTGGATTAGGAACTTTCTAGGAGAAATGCCATTAGACTCCAAAATTGCTTCTCCATGCGGATTGTCCAAAGAAGGATCAAAGCATATTTTTATCGGTCATCACTCGTTTATCGATAGCCATTGCATTTTGGGATGTTGGAAAGGGAGCGGGATAGGTTGCGAAGAAACACCCACTATCCGTATAGGCGATGAATGTACGATCGGGGAGTATACACAAATATCAGCGTGCAGCAAAATAGTAATAGGCAATGGCCTGCTGACAGGACGATATGTCTATATTGGGGACAACAGCCACGGCGGATTGTCGTATGAAGAAGCTTCGATCCCTCCCAATAAAAGAGAGCTTATTTCCAAAGGCCCGATTGCGATTGGGAAGAATGTTTGGATTGGGGATAAGGTAACCATTCTTGGTGGAGTTACTATCGGGGATAATGTTATCATTGGCGCAAATTCTGTAATTAATCGCGATGTCCCATCTAATAGTATAGCGGCCGGATCTCCCGCCAAAGTCATTAAACAATTGAAGCAAAAGGATGAATAAAGTCCTCATCATCGGCCCCCATTATTACAACTTCCTTCCGGCGGTAGACAATGCTTTTCGGGAGTTGGGATGGCAGACGGAAGTGATCGGGTATGACAACCCGGTCAATCCGTATACGCCCTGGATGAAGTGCAAGTATAAGATCAGCCGTGATAAGGAAAGTATGCGGAAGAAGAGCCGGGAGAAGTTCAGTACATTTATTAAGCAGCGATTCACCAAGTATAAGCCGGATGTGGTATTCATCATGAACGGAGACATTTTTGAGGCTCCCACACTCGACTTTCTTCGCCTGTCAGCAAAGGTGGCGTTATGGTTCTTCGACAACCGCGAAACAATCCCGATTTCCATCGGGCATGTCGACCATGTCGACGCGCTGTTCTGTTTTGACAAAGATGACGTGGACTGGTATACCTATCAAGGGAAGAAGGCGTATTTCCTTCCACAAGCCTGCGATCCCGCTGTATATCGGCCTTTGAATTTGGAAAAGGATATCGATATCCTCTTCATCGGCAATCTGTTCTATTCGCCCAAGCGCAAGGCGCTGATGAATGCGGTAATTGACCGTTTCCCCGACCAGAAGATTGTTGTATACGGCTGGTACCAACCTTGGTTCAAGGGTGTTTGGAAGTGGTTGACGCGGCCGCATAAAGACATCTACAAGAACGTCAACGTATCGTCGGAACAAGCGAATGTACTTTACAACCGGACGCGTATTGCGCTGAACATTCATCAGGAACGCCAAACAAATGGCGCCAATCCGCGTATCTTTGAAATCTCCGGAACTGGGGCCTATCAAGTTTGTGACCGAAATCCCTATGTGGAATCCCTCTTCTCTGACGGCTCCGTCGGATTCTATGGAAACAAGGAAGAACTGTTCGCGGCGATAGCGGATGCCTTATCTGCCGATAAATCCAAGCAGGCGCAGCGCGCCATGCAAACAGTCTTGAAAGACCATACCTTCAAAAACCGGATTGAAACGGTCTTAAAGGTACTTGAGGCTTAATTAGATAGCACTTCCCGGAATTTCGCCTCCACGGCTTCTTCCGTATACTTCTCCAAGAACATCTGCCGCGAATAATCATTGAATCGCGGGCGGGGATTTTGCTCGAAGTCCTTGATGCAGGCGATGAATTCATCCGCCGTATTGCACTTGCCGCCGACTTTGTCATAGTCGACGTCATAGCCGACAAAAGCTTCGTCGGTGGCGATGATGTTCTTGCCGTACATGAGGCTCTCGCAAGTCTTGACTTTCATGCCGCTGCCCTTGAAGATGGGAAGGATCATGATGTCCGCCTCTTCGAAGAAAGGAAGCAGCTCCGGGGCATCGCTGACGACCTCGATGTCTTTCAACGCCGGCGCTTCTTCTTTCAGTTTCGCCATGCCTTTGCCTACCACCTTCATCCGGATGTTTACATGCGGCAGCACATGCTGCACAAACCAGAGGATGCCCTCGTTGTTCGGCGGGAAATAGGCCCCAAGGAACATGCAGAGCGGCTGTTTGCCGGTCGTTGCCGTCGGATAGCTGTCTCTCTGATATTTATCCTTGAACGCAACCGGAATCATGACATCTCCGTGACGTCCATAGCGGCGGAATATCTCCTCGTCGTCGCGCGGGTTGAGGGTAATGATCTTGTCGGAATAGCGGCAGGCATAGCGGTCGTTGTTGTCGACGCAGCGCAGGATGATGCTGCGACCGGGTTTCTTGCCTAATTTGGCCTCAAAATAGGGGACCTCCACGTTGTGGAAGAAGGAGATCACACGGCCTTTGTATCCGGCTTTTTTCAACTTCTTGGCAACGATGCCGAAGACGCTGCGGTCGATGAAAACCACATCGAAGGATTCGGCTTGCCTGACGATGTCCTTGACCCGCTTCGGCGTCAAGCCGAAATAGTAATTGAACGGGAACCAGAAAAGGCCCTTGACATAATCTGCGACAGATTTTTTCTTCGTTTCATCGTGCACAAAGTAAGTGGTCACGTGGCCTTCGCCCACGATGCGCGACAGCACATTGTAGTTCTTCTGGCTGCCCTGCTCGCCACCCTCCAGGATGTTCCTGGACTTTTTGTACCGGATGAAAAGGATATCCATTTAGGCGGCGTTTTGTTTCTTTCGGACGAGTGACATGCAACCCAGGCCGATGGCGGCCAGGATTGTCAGGTACATGATTACGATGCAGATCGTAGCGATGCGGTCACCTTTCCGTACGCTGTCGGGATCGAAGAGGAAGGTGATGTGGTGTTCGCCGGCAGGCACGTTGAGGGCGCGCAGGGTGTAGTTCACACGATAGTGATCGACCGGCTCGCCGTCAATGGAGGCTTTCCAGCCGTAGGGATAGTAGATCTCTGAAAAGACAATCGTACCGGGTTGGGAGGTCGTGTAATCGTAGTCGAGTTGCTTGGGGGTATAGGCGGTCAGGTGAACCTCGGCGTCAGGGGCGATGCCGGGCTGGGCGTTGCTGACATGGTCGGCAAAACGCTTGTCGAGGACCGCCGTGCGGGTAAGATCGATTTCGTTCAAAGCATCACTTTCTTCCCGGGCCCCGTCGGCAATAACCAGCGAGTCCACAAACCAGGCATTCCCTAACGCGTATGGATTGCGCCAAATTTGCGGCTGCCCGTCTTCATCGGCCGCAATGATGTACTTGGCGTTGAGCATGCCGATGACAGGCATATGCATCGGACTGAGGTGTTCGTCGATCAGATCCTGGTAGCGGCGGAGTTTGGCTGCGTGGTAGCCGCCGATGGATTTGAGGTAATAGGACGAGCGCGACTCGTTGAAAGTATTCGTCATGCGGTTCATGATCCGGAAATGCGGATCGGTATCCTGCAGGATAGCTTCTTCCCACGGCTGCTTCTCGAAGTTCGCTTCCTTGGCGGTAGGCGTTACGAAGAACTGATCGTTGAAATAGCGTTTGTCGACAGGCCACATGTCGACGAGAATCAATGCGCCGAGGCCGATAGCCAGAGGAGCCAGTTTGAGTTTCTTTTCGTTGTAGAAGTAGACAAGTGCGGCGGCAGCGGCGATGAAGACGAAGCTGCGCCAGGCGTCACCGGTCAGCAGTGCGGCCCGGTCCGCGCGAATGGCTTCAACGAGGGTTTCGGGTAATTGCGCCAGGAGCATCGTATCGCTGGGCGCGGTAAAACTGTAGAACGATTTGCCGAAGAGAGCGAAAAAGAGGCAGAGGCCGGCCGTCACACTGCCGGCCACCAGTATCTTTTTCCGGGCCTCAGCTTTGGATACGGAGCCGTCCATCAGCGCCTTGAGCGCCAGGAAGCCCAGCAGGGGCATGGCAATCTCCGCCACCACCAGAATGGACGATACTGCCCGGAACTTGTTGTAAAGCGGGAAGTGGTAGAAGAAAAGTTCGGTCAGCCACATGAAGTTGGAACCCCAGGCCAGCAGGACGGAAAAAAGCGTTGAGGCCAATAACGCCCACTTGTAAGGGCCTTTGACGATGAGGCAGCCCAATAGGAAGAGGAAGCAGACGATGGCGCCCATGTAGACGTTGCCGGCTGTGAACGGCTGGCCGCCCCAATAGAGTGGTATGGATTTGACAAACTCTTGGGCGGAGCGGGGCGGAACCCCCAAGGCTACGGCTGTCTTATAGGTATGCGATGACTTGCCCAGCGCATAGTTCGAAGAGCCGCCCTTGAAGCCCGGAATCAGGAAGCTGAAGGTCTCGTCAATGCCATAGCTCCACTGGGTGGCATAGGTGATGTCCAGCCCCTTTTGCGCGGGTGCGTTGGTGTCTTCGCCCTCGGCCGCGAGATCGGAGTGACCACCGCGCATGGTCTGCTCGGCGTACTCTTTATTCGAGAATAGGTTGGCGCTGCCCGTACCGATGCCAACACCCACGGACAAGGCGAACAGGACGGTTGCGATGGCGAAGTCTTTCCAGCGTTTCTCTTTTGCATGGATGGCCAGTTCGGCGAAGAAACAGACACCGATCATCAGGAAGAGGTAATAGGCCATCTGAAGATGGGGCATAAGCCCCAATGCCGTGAATACGATGACCAGCAGCGCCCCTAACAGGTACCTCTTTCGGTAAAGGAGGAAGAAGCCCCCCATGACCAGTGATATGTAGCACAGCGAAACCGGTTTCGTGAAATGCCCGGCGGCCAATATGATCAGAAAGTAGGAAGAAAGGCCGATGGCAATACCTCCGGGGATGGCTAAAGAAGGCTTGACCCCGAAGCAGAGCAACAGGATGAAAAAGCAAAGAAAATAATAAGTGATGACCCAGCCCGGGTTATTGAAATCTCCACGATTCACGACCCGGTACAGAAAACCCATCAGCCGGTCGGCGCGGGACTGGCCGCCCCCCATCTGATAATTCGGCATGCCACTGAAGACCGCCCCGGTCCACCAGGAGTGATCACCGGTTTCTTCCGCGTAGCGGACACATTCGGCTGTATTGGAGATGGCGTTGATATTGTCCCCCGACTGCAGCACCTTGCCACTCAGGACCGGTTTGCAGTAGGTGAATGCCAGTACCAGGAAGAGGGCGACTGCTAATAGGTAAACGCCATATTTCTCAAAAAACGATTTCATACAATGGAAATATTGTCTATGTTATCTCCCCGCCGAAGCGGCGCGGGAGCACTCAATTCAAACAAAAGCAGGTCGCCGATGCGGAGGGAGACGTGGCGGCTTACCCGCTCCAGGCCCTCCACGGCGCGCTGCTGCTCGGTGTCCGGCAGCGCTTCCACGGGCTGAAAATCCCGTGCCACCCAGGTGGCGCGGTCCAGAAAGGGGGTCGCGGAGCCGTCCTCCAGCACGCCGTAGAAGCAGATGCCGGGGGCCCACTGGCTGAAGTAGCGGCGGGCGAAGCGCGGTGCTACGGCTTTGCCGGCCTTGTCGATGCGGATGCAGCGGCAGCGGGCGGCGAGGGCGCCGGTACAGTCGTCGGGCAGGCAGAAGCGGTCGGCATCGCGCACGAGCGTGATGTCGGGTCGGGCGTACCAGCTTCCGTCGGTCCTGACGACATGGAGGTTCATTGCATGGAGAGCTTGATCCGGGTGAGTTGCTGCTTGGTGTCGAGCGTGAAGTCGCCGTCCATCATCCAGCTGTAGTACGAGGGCTCTTTCGTCAGCACGTCGACCACGCGGCGGCCCCGGTGCTTGCCGAAGTTGAATACGGGCTCGTCGTCGTCGTTGAGGACGATGCGGCCGGCGTAGTCGACGAGACGGTTCTGGCAGGAATACTTGGCCAGGTAGGCCACGTCGTTCTGCAGCGGGTCTTCCTCGTCGTGGGCGTAGCGGTCGAGCTGGGCTTCCAGCACTTCGTAGGTGGCCATGGTGTCGGCCTCGGCGGAGTGGGCGTTGTCGAGGTTCTGCCCGCAGTAGAACTTATAGGCGGCTTTCAGCGTGCGCTGCTCTTTCTTGTGGAAGATGTTCTGCACGTCCACGAGCTTGCGTTTGCGGAAGTCGAAGTCGACGCCGGCGCGGAGGAATTCCTCGGCCAGCATCGGGATGTCGAATTTCAGGGAGTTGTAGCCGGCGATGTCGCAGCCCTCCATCAACTGGGCCAGCGACTTGGCCACCTGCTTGAAGGTGGGGCAGTCTTTCACGTCTTCGTCGCTGATGCCGTGGATGGCCTGGGCTCCGGGCGTGATGGGGATGGTGGGGTTGATGCGGCGGGTCTTGACTTCCACATCGTTGGGCTGTCCGGGGCCGCCGGGCGACACTTTGACAATGGAGATTTCGACGATGCGGTCGGACGCAACGTTCAATCCTGTGCTCTCGATGTCGAAGAACAGGAGGGGATTCTTAAGCGCAAGCTGCATGGACGGTCGCTTAGGCGTTGATCATCACGGGCATGAGCAGGGCGCGGATGTCCTGTCCGGCAGCGGTGTCGTCGGCGGGGACGATGAGCGCGGCGCGGGCCGGGTCGGCCAGCTGCATGCAGATGTGCTGGTACGGGAGGTTGCTGAGAATCTCGAGCAGGAACGGCGCCTTGAAGCCGATCTCCATCTCCTGGCCGTCGTACTGGCAGGGGAGGGTCTCATGGGCGGACATCGAGAAGCCGAGGTCCTGCGCGGAGATGAGCACTTCGTTCTGCGAGAGTTTCAGGCGGATCTGGTTGGAGATCTGGTTGGAGCACACGGCGATGCGCTTGACGACGCCGAGGAGGTCGGTGCGGCCGATCACCATGTGGTTGTCGTTGTTCTTCGGGATCACGCTCCGGTAGGCGGGGTAGTTGCCTTCGATCAGGCGGCAGACCAGGATGCTGGTGCCGAAGCTGAAATAGGCGTTCTTGTTGTCGTAGCGGATGGTGATGTCGTCGTCCACCTTGGCCAGGATGCTTTTGAGGATGGAAGCCGGCTTCTTGTGGAGGATGAAACTGGATTTCTGCGACACCTGTGCGTCGGTGAAGCTGTAGCAGATGAGCTTATGGGCGTCGGAGGCGACCAGGGTGGTCTTTTCCGGGTCGATGTCGAAGAAGATGCCGTTCATCACCGGGCGGAGTTCCTCCTCGGCGGTGGCGTAGATGGTATTGTTGATGCCGTCGAGCAGGACGGAGGCGGGAATGACTACGCTCTCGGAGATGTCGCCGATCGTCGGCAGTTCGGGGAAGTCCGCAGCATCGAAGCAGGGAATCTTGGAGGCACCGCTGGCCCAGACGATGTCCATGACGGAACTGCCCTCGTCCACGCTGAAGGAAAGGGGTTGGTCGGGGAACTCCTTGAGGGAGTCGGTCAGCAGCTTGGCAGGCACGGCGGTGGCGCCTTCCTGCGACACCTGCGCGATCTCGATCGTGGTCTTGAGGGTGGTCTCGCCATCGGAAGCCGTCACGGTCAGGGTGTTGCCTTCCAGTTGGAAAAGGAAGTTCTCCAGGATGGAGTTGGTGGGCTTGGGGACGATGACTTTCGAAACGGACATCAGCCCGCCGAGAAGTTCGGAACTGGATACTGCGAATTTCATTTTGGTATAATTTTTATATTTTTACTTCAATTCAGTTCGAATTACAAATATAATAAAAATACAACAACATGGGTAAAAAACTTCTCTCACTGATTCTAACAGGCATAGTATCAGCACTTGTGGGTTATTTTGCCGCAACCTGGACCCTCAACCGCCGCATCCCCGCCGACGCCTCGTACGAAGAGGTGGCGGCCATCGTCGCGGCTGACAAAAAGTCAGCGCCGCAGCGGCGGGTCGAAGTCAAAGAAGTGGCAAACTTCTCGGACGCCGCCGAATCGGCAGTCCAGGCCGTGGTTTACGTGAAAGTGACGCAGAAAGCGCGTTACCAGCAGCCCAATTCCATCTTCGATCTGCTCTTCGGTTTCGCGCAGACGCCGCGTGACCAGGTGGGCCTGGGCTCCGGCGTGATCATCCGTCCGGACGGCTACATCGTGACGAACAACCACGTGATCGCGGGTGCCGATGTCATCGAGGTGACGCTCGAGAACAACCAGGTCTATCCGGCGAAGCTGGTGGGCACCGATCCGGCGACGGACATCGCCCTGATCAAGATCGATGCGGAAGACCTGCCGACCGTTCCCATCGGAAACTCCGATGACCTCCGGCTCGGCGAATGGGTGCTGGCCATCGGTTCGCCCTATGACCTCCGCTCGACCATCACGGCGGGCATTGTCAGTGCGAAGGGCCGTTCGATGCCGAACTATGACGGCCAGTACCGGGTGGAGTCGTTCATCCAGACCGATGCGGCGGTGAATCCGGGCAACAGTGGCGGCGCGCTGGTGAATGCGGCCGGTGAGCTGGTGGGCATCAACACGTCCATCATCTCGTTGACGGGTTCTTATGCGGGCTATTCGTTCGCGGTTCCCGTGAACATCGTGAGCAAGGTGGTCGACGACTTCATCGAATACGGTGCCGTGCAGCGTGCCCTGCTGGGTATCAACATTGCGGACATGACGGCGCAACTGGCGGCCCAGGCGAACGTATCGGAGATTGATGGTGTCTACGTGGCCGGGGTCCAGAAGGACGGCCCGGCCGAAAAAGCCGGCATCCTCGTCGGCGACGTCATCAAGGAGATCAACCTGAACGCCGTCCACAACAGCGCCGGTCTCCAGGAACAGCTGAACCGTCTCCGCCCTGGCGAAAAAGCCGTTGTCACCGTCCTCCGTGACGGCAAGCAGCACGAGATCATCGTCACCTTATAACGCTCGCTTGCTGCTCTGGTTTCCGTCCCGCTCGCTAAAAAATGCTCGCGGCTCCGGAAAACCACCCGCAGCTTGGCTCGCTATGCGCTGTTTGCTTGCGCCTTAGGCGCGGGTGGGACATTGCTTCGAGGACCCTAACCACCCGCGGTTGATAGCGGGAGGGGCCCATGCGCAGCATGGGAGGGAGACGCGAAGCGTCGGTCCGAGAAGCAATTCCCAGAGCGCCAAGCAAGCAAACATAAAAATATTGAAACATAAGTTTTCGATATTCGTATAAGTAAGTGTCGTCCCAATCGGGCGGCACTTGATTTTCTATATGCGTCAACTAAAGATTACCAAGTCGATCACCAACCGAGAGAGTGCATCGCTTGACAAATACCTGCAGGAGATCGGTCGCGAAGAATTGATCACCGTCGAAGAAGAAGTCGAACTCGCACAACGAATTAAGAAAGGAGACCAGGAAGCCCTGGATAAACTGACACGCGCCAACCTGCGCTTCGTCGTCTCTGTCGCCAAACAGTATCAGAACCAGGGCATCAGCCTCCCGGACCTGATCAACGAAGGAAACCTCGGCCTGATCAAGGCAGCCGAAAAATTCGACGAGACCCGCGGCTTCAAATTCATCTCCTACGCCGTGTGGTGGATCCGCCAGAGCATCCTCCAGGCCCTTGCCGAGCAGAGCCGCATCGTGCGCCTGCCGCTCAACCAGGTCGGATCGCTCAATAAGATCAACAAGGCCCTTTCCCAGTTCGAGCAGCAGTACGAGCGCCAGCCGTCGCCCGACGAACTGGCCGACATGCTCGAGATCCCGCGCGAGAAAATCGCCGACACCCTCCGCGTATCCGGCCGCCACGTATCCGTCGACGCCCCGTTCGTGGACGGCGAAGACAACAGCCTGCTCGACGTGCTGGTCAACAACGACTCCCCGAACGCCGACAAAGGCCTCGTCAACGAAAGCCTCAACACCGAGATCGAACGCGCCCTCTCCACGCTGACCGAGCGCGAACGCGACATCGTGAAATATTTCTTCGGCATCGGCTGCCAGGAAATGACCCTTGAAGAAATCGGCGAAAAATTTGGCCTGACCCGCGAACGCGTGCGCCAGATCAAAGAAAAAGCCATCCGTCGCCTGCGCCACAGCGCCCGTAGCAAACTGCTCAAGGGATACCTGGGCTAATCGACGGCGGGCATGGGCGCTTTCTGGGATTCCATCGGACACGGCATCGCCGCCTTCAGCGACTTTATCTGCGGCTATCCACTCTTCTTCCTGCTGATCGGCGGGGGACTTTTCTTCCTCGTCTATTCGAAGTTCGCTCCGCTGCGCTACTACGGTCGCGCCATCGGGGCGCTTCGCGTGAAAGACGACAGCGCCGCGGGCCAGATCTCCTCGTTTGAAGCCCTGACCAGCGCCATCGCGGCAACCGTCGGCATGGGCAACATCGCCGGCGTGGCGGTCGCCCTCTCGATCGGCGGGCCCGGCGCCATCTTCTGGATGTGGGTCAGCGCCGTCGTAGGCATGGCCACCAAGTTCTTCGAAGGCACCATCGCCGTGATGTACAAGGGAAAAGACGACGCCGGCGAGGTCCAGGGCGGCCCGATGTACATGATCACGGAGGGCCTGGGCAAGAAATGGAAGCCGCTGGCCGTCTTCTTCTCGATCTTCGGCCTTTTCGGCACCCTTTGCGTGATGCAGTCGAACCAGCTTACGGAGTCGGTTACGACCCTGTTCTTCACGCCCGAACAGAACACGCCGGTGCTTCGCCTGGTCATCGGCATCATCCTCACCGTCATCGTCTCGTTCGTCGTGATCGGCGGCATCAAGCGCATCTCCAAGATCGCCACAAAACTGGTCCCCACGATGGTGGCCCTGTATTTCCTGCTGGTGATCTATATCCTGATCCGCCACATCGGCCTGGTACCGGGCGTGTTCGGGGATATCTTCTCCGGTGCTTTCACCCCGCGTGGCGCGCTGGGCGGCGGCATCGGCTCCATCATCATGATCGCGCTGACGGGCGTGCGGCGTGCCGCCCTGGTCAATGAGGCCGGTGTGGGCACCGCATCCATGATGCACGGCGCATCAAAGAACCAGGAGCCTGTGCGCGAAGGTCTGGTGGCCATGATCGGCCCTTCCATCGATTCGGGCCTGGTCTGCACCATGACCGCGCTGGCCATTCTGGTCGGCGCCGAACTCAACCCTGCGCTGCTGCCCGAAGCGGAAGGCATGGGCTCGATGGAAGGCCTGAAACTCGCGCTGAACGCTTTCAATGCGGCGCTTCCCGGCGTGGGCGGCTACCTGCTCTTCGTGATTGTGATCCTCTTCGCCTTCAGCACGATGTTTTCCTATTCGTACTACGGACAAAAATGTACCGGTTTCCTCTTTGGCGCCCGGTACTCCTCATACTACAATTATTTCTTCCTGGCGATGCTGGTGGTGGCCGCCGTCATCCCGCTCAAGGTGGCCGTGAGCCTGATCGACGCCGCCTATGCGCTGATGGCTTTCCCCACGATGTTCACGCTCTTCTGCCTGGCGCCCAAGGCCCGCAGGGAGATGGACCGCTATTTCGCCAAGCCCAAAAAGCAATAAACTGATCCGACTATGATGAATCCGCTCGATTATATCTCCGCTGCCGCCCGTAAGGCCGTGGTGGCCCTCTACGGCGTGGAACCCGCCGACAACCTGATCCAGGTCCAGCCCACCCGCAAAGAGTTCGAGGGCGATGTGACCCTCGTCGTTTTCCCGCTGCTGAAGACCAGCCATAAGGCTCCCGAAGCCACCGGGCAGGAGATCGGCGCCTGGCTTTGTGACAACGATCCGCAGCTGTGCGGATTCAACGTGGTGAAGGGCTTCCTCAATCTCAAGCTCGCCGGCAGTTTCTGGACCGGCGTGCTGGCCGGGATTGCCGCCCGGACCGATTTCGGGCAGCTGCCCGCCTCCGGCCAGACCGTGATGGTGGAGTTTTCCAGCCCGAATACCAACAAGCCGCTGCACCTGGGCCACATCCGCAACAACCTGCTGGGCTGGTCGGTGAGCCAGCTGCTGGCTGCTTGCGGACATAAGGTGCTGAAGGTCAATCTTGTGAACGACCGTGGCATCCACATCTGCAAATCGATGCTCGCCTGGCTGAAATGCGGCGGCGGCGAGACCCCGGAAAGCTCCGGCAAGAAGGGCGACCACCTGGTGGGCGACTACTACGTGAAGTTCAACGACCTGCTGAAAGCCCAGGTGGCGGAGCTGGTCGCGGGCGGCATGCCGCAGGAAGAGGCCGAGAAGAACGCGCCGCTGCTGCAGGAAGCCCAGACCATGCTGGTCAAATGGGAGCAGGGCGATCCGGAAGTCCGGGCACTCTGGGAGAAGATGAACGGCTGGGTCTATGCCGGTTTCGACGAGACGTACCGCCGGCTCGGCATCTCTTTCGACCGCATCTACTATGAGTCCCAGACCTACAAGGACGGCAAGGCGCTCGTGGAAGAGGGGCTCGCGAAGGGCGTGCTGTACCGCCGGGACGACGGCTCCGTGTGGTGCGACCTCACGGCTGACGGGCTGGACGAGAAGCTCCTGCTGCGCCGTGACGGCACTTCGGTCTACATGACCCAGGACCTCGGCACGGCGAAGCAGCGCCACGACGAATACAACTTCGACGAGATGATCTATGTGGTGGGCAACGAGCAGAACTACCACTTCCAGGTGCTGAAGCTCGTGCTGGGCAAGCTGGGCTTCGACTGGGCGGAGACCATCTATCACATGTCCTACGGCATGGTGGAGCTTCCCGAGGGCAAGATGAAATCGCGCGAGGGCACGGTGGTCGATGCCGACGACCTGCTCGACCGCATGTACGCCACGGCGAAGGAGACTTCGCTGGAGCTGGGCAAGCTCGAGGGCATGTCGGAGCAGGAGCAGGACGAGCTTTTCCGGATGCTGTCGCTGGGCGCGCTCAAGTATTTCATCCTGAAGGTCGATCCGCGCAAGACCATGCTCTTCGATCCGAAGGAATCCATCGATTTCAACGGCAACACGGGTCCTTTCATCCAATACACCCATGCACGCATCTGCTCGATCTTGCGCAAGGCCGCCGAGGCAGGCTTCGTGCCGGTCGTCACGGGGGCGACGCTGCTGCCGAAGGAAGAGGCCATCGTGCAGATTCTCAGCGGCTATCCCGACAAGATCCGCGAAGCGGGCCTGGCGCATTCGCCGGCGCTGGTCGCGAACTTTGCCTACGACCTGGCGAAGGAGTTCAACCAGTACTATCACGATACGCAGATCCTGCGCGAGCCTGACGCCGCCGTCCGTGACCAGCGTCTCGCCCTTCTGGAGGTCATCGCCCGTACCCTCCGCCACGCCATGAACATCCTCGGCATCTCGCTTCCGGAGCGGATGTAGGCTCCGTGGCAGTATCCCCGCTGATTATCAGTGCTTTAACCGAATCCGCTTGCGTATTTTGACGCAAGCGGATTTTGGAATGTGCTGATTTTCAGCAGGGTTTCTGCCAAGCGCTATTATTGAGTGAAGGGGAGATGCAGGAATTTTGCGATTTCATGAGGGCTGGCACCGGTCTCTGCAGACAGAATCCAGGCGAGCTGTAACTTCTCCTGTTCTGGGAGTGCGAGAACTTTCGTTATATCGGAGTATCCTTTGATTGTACGGAGCGTCGCGGACAAGCGATGGTAGATGGCGTCTGAACCGGGAACGATGATTTCTTTGACTTGATACTCGCTGCCCGTGTTGGAGTGGATGGCGAGCAACATCATTTGAAAGTTATCGTAATAGGATGATAACTTTGAATAATCGATGCAGTTGTATTGCGTTATGATGAAATCGGTTAATTGTCGGATTTCTTTGATACTCATTTGATGGGTAACCCTTTCGATGAATTCATAGGTCAGCGGGATATTTGAGGCGCGTAACGCCTTCACCTCATTTACCGCTCTGCGGAGTTGTCTTGAGGCCGTGTTTAGCTTCAATGGCTCCGAATAGGGGTGTGAATCGTGCGCATAAGCGAGAAAGCACCACTGGAACTCTTCGGGGTATGCACATATTTTCTTTTCTACGGGATTATTGTACAGGTAGGAGATGGCGGTCCTGACTTTCTTGTCACCTACTTTGGCCGCACTGCCAAATCGATGTTGGAAAAACTGGCCTTTTCGCTGATAATGAACATTCCTCCGATGGGAAAATCGACAGGTATAATCTCTGACAAAGGCAGATAACGTATCCTTTGATGGCGCAACGACCAGCACATGGATGTGATCATACATCAAGCATAAGCCGAGCACTTGGATGCCATGCTGGCGAGCCAGGGTGCAGAACAAAGAGAAAAAGACCAGAAAATCTCTCCCGGAATAAAAAATCAAATACCCGTTGACAGTCCGTTGATAGATGTGATGGAGTTCACCCACCTTGAAAACCCGATATCTCCCCTTCATGGCGTTCCCACATTTGGTTTGTACAAAGATACAAAGGAAGAATCGAGTTTTGCAAATCTTTTTATTCCGTGGCACTACCCCCGTTGATTATCAGGAAGATACTCAATTTCGCTTGCGTTAAAAAGCGCAAGCGGATTGTGTTAAATCATTGAAAATCAGATATACTTGTGCCACGGGGAGGACTGCTGACCTGAACGAATTAGACATGCAGTCGGTCCAAAATCACCGTTTCTTGAAGAAAAACGACTTTTGACGCTGTTTTTTGGCGATGTCGCGCTCCACGAAGATATGTTTGCCGGTGCGCGGGTCGCGGCCGGTGGCGAACATCTCGGTCGAGACGGTCATGGGCGTGGGCGTGAAATCCTGGACCTGCTCGGTGCGCACGCCATGCAGGGCGGAATTCTTCGAGAGGGCCTCCATGTCCTGCATGGTGCAGCCCGGATGGGCGGAGATGAAATATGGGATGATCTCGTATTTCAGGCCCTTTTCGCGGATGAGCCGCCGGAACTCCTTTTCGAGGCGGACGAAGAGCTTGAAAGAGGGCTTGCCCATGGCGTCGAGGACTTTGTCCTCCGTATGCTCAGGAGCCACTTTCAGCCGGCCGCTGGTGTGCTTCGTCACCAGCTCTTCGAAGTAGCGGCGGCAGGTCGCGTCGAGGAAGCCGTTCTCGTCGAGGAAGAGGTCGTAGCGGATGCCGCTTCCGATGAACACGTGCTTGACGCCGGGCACGCGGAGCACCTTTTCGTAGAGCTGCAGCAGGGGCGTGTGGTCGTAATTGAGGTTCTTGCAGCGGTTCGGATAGAGGCACGAAGGCCGCTGGCATTTCGCGCAGAGCTCCTTGTTCCGGCCGCCCATGCGGTACATGTTGGCGGTCGGAGCGCCCAGGTCCGAGATGGTGCCCTTCCACTCGGGATGGCGCGTGAGCGCTTCGACCTCCCGCAGGATCGAGGCTTCGCTGCGCGACTGGATGAGCTTGCCCTGATGGGCCGTGATCGCACAGAAGTTACAGCCGCCGAAGCAGCCCCGGTGCGTGGTGATCGAAAACTTGATCATGTCGTAGGCAGGGATGCGCTTGCCTCTGTAGCGGGGGTGCGGCAGCCGGGTGAACGGAAGGTCGTAGATCCAGTCCATCTCTTCGGTGGTCAGCACGGGGCCGAAAAGGATGCGGGGCAACTGCGCGAAGGTGCCGTTCTCGCAGGCCTCCGCCACCTGGATCATGGGCATCTCGCCCATGCCGGCGACCAGCAAATCTGCGCCGCTCTCTTCGAGGATCGGCGGCTTTATGCAGTTGTCCCAATAGTCGTAGTGCCGTTCGCGCCGCAGCGAAGCTTCAACGCCGCCGATAACCACGGGGACATCGGGCCATAGCTGCTTCAGTATCTTCGTATAGACGATGGTCGCCCGGTCCGGGCGGGCACCGGCGCGGCCTTCGGGCGTATAGGCGTCGTCGCTGCGCAGGCGCTTGGCGGCCGTATAATGGTTGACCATGGAGTCCATGGCGCCGGCGCCCACGCCGAAGAACAGGCGCGGTCTTCCGAGCTTGCGGAAGTCGCGCAGGTCGTCGCGCCAGTTGGGCTGCGGCACGACGGCCACCTTATACCCTTTGTCCTCGAGTACGCGCGCGATGACGGCCACGCCGAACGAAGGATGGTCGACATAGGCGTCGCCCATGAAAAGGATCACGTCGGCCTGTTCCCAGCCAAACGCGTCCATCTCCTTCTTCGATGTTGGCAGGAAGTTCATGGGACAAAGGTACTAAAAGAAATCCGTTTCAAGCATGCTCATTTCTTTGTGGCACATCCTATACTGATAATCAGTAATTTACATGAATCCGATTGCGTCGAAATGCGCAAGCGGATTGTGGTAATTAGTTGATAATCAGTGCGGGTCGTGCCACGAAACTGCGGACGGTTTTCGTCCCGCTCGCGAAAAAATGCTCGCGGCTCCGAAAAACCACCCGCCGCTACGCTCGCTTGTGCGCTCAGGCGCGGGTGGGACATTGCTTCGAGGACCCTAACCACCCGCGGTTGATAGCGGGAGGGGCCCATGTGTCAGCATGGGAGGGAGACGCGAAGCGTCGGTCCGAGAAGCAATTCCCAGAGCGCCCAAGCACAAGCCAGCAGAGCCGCGTAGCGAGCGCCAGACGTACGGCTGCGATGAATTTTTTTTGCGCAGAATAAAAAAAACATCTATACTTGCAGCACCAAACATACACAGAACTATGGCAGGACAGAATATCCCTAAGAAACGGGCTGTAATCAGCTACGAAAACATGTCGGAAGCGTTGATGGATGCTTTCAAGGAGAAGTATCCGCACGGCTATGCCGATTATATGGGAGATATATTCAAAGTGGACAAGCCTGACGGCACTTCTTTCTATGCCGTCACCCTGGAGATTCCGGACGCACTCTACCTGGTCAAGATCAAGGTGAGGGTGGACGACTACGAAGATGCAGAGGAAGTTTTCAAGAATGAGGATGGAGACGATGGAGAGGAGGGCGAAGGCGGAAGCTTCCCGGCATCGGACGATGATATCGCCGCGGCCGAAGCTGCCCAGGAGGAAGGTGAAGACTGATCGGTCCAGCAATCTGACAGAAAAGACCAAACTGCTGCTGCTGGCAGTATTGGTAGGATTGCTGTGCGGATGCGCGGCAATCCTGCTTAAAACCCTGATCTATTGGATCCAGAACGGGCTGCGCTCGTGGTTCAACGACCCGTCCGACAGCCTGCTCCTGCTGGTCTACCCGGGCGTGGGCATGCTGCTTTCGCTGCTCTTCGTCCGCTATCTGCTCAAGGACAACATCAGCCACGGCGTGACCAAGGTGCTGCAGGCCGTGTCGAAGCACGATTCGAACATCAAGCCGCACAATACCTGGTCGAGCCTCGTCGCCAGTTCCGTGACCATCGGCTTCGGCGGCAGCGTCGGTGCGGAGGCCCCGATCGTCTATTCGGGCGCCGCCATCGGCTCGGTGATCGGGCGCAAGGCGGGCCTTTCGTACAAGAATATGACCATGCTGCTGGGCTGCGGCGCGGCGGCGGCCATCGCGGGCATCTTCAAGGCTCCGCTGGCCGGCGTACTCTTCACGTTGGAGATCCTGATGTTCAACATGTCGATGAACGCCATCCTGCCGCTGCTGCTTTCGTCGGTGACGGCCACGGTGGTGACGTATCTTTTCATGGGAACGGAGGTGCAGTTCGGCGGCTCGATCGAAGCCTTCCGCATGGCCCGGATTCCGTTTTACCTGATTCTCGGCATCTTCTGCGGCTTCATGTCGCTTTGGTTCATCCGCATGACCCTGCGGGTGGAGGACCGCATGCGCCGCTTCAAGAATCCTTTCGGCCGCTGGGCCGTCTGCGCCGTGCTGCTGGGCGTGCTGATCTATCTCTTCCCGCCGCTTTACGGCGAGGGCTACAGCTCGCTGTCCCTGATGCTCAACAACAGCGCGGCGGAGATTCCCTCGCTCTTCGGTGCCCGCTTGCAGGCAAGCTCCTGGCTGTTCCTGATTTATTTCGCCGCCATCATGCTCTTCAAGGTATTCGCCACGGCCTTTACCAATGCCGGCGGCGGTGTGGGCGGTACGTTCGGCCCGACGCTGGTCTGCGGCGGCCTGGCCGGCTTCGTGGTCGCGCGCCTGGTCAACCTGCTGGGCTTCGCGGCCCTGCCCGAGGCCAATTTCGTGCTGGTGGGCATGGCGGGCCTGATGGCCGGTGTCATGCAGGCACCCATGACGGCCATCTTCCTGATCGCCGAGATCACGGGCGGCTATGAACTGCTGATTCCCCTGATTATCGCTGCGACGGTGAGCTACGGCACCATCCGCATCTTTGAACGCTATTCCATCTATACCAAGCGCATCGCGGCGCAGGGTGAACTCCTGACGCACGACAGCGACCAGGCCGTCCTGACCCTGCTCAAGACCTCCGACCTGGTGGAACGGGACTTCACGACCATCTGCTATACCGACACGCTGGGCAAGCTGGTCGATGCGATCTCCCGTTCGCGGCGCAACCTCTTCCCCGTGCTCGACGAGCAGGGACGCTTCCAGGGCGTGGTGACCCTCGACGACGTGCGCGAGATCATGTTCGACCGCGGCAGCTACGACACGGTGAAGATGTACAACATCATGAAAAGCGCGCCGGCCTTCGTCTACCTCGACGAGAAGATGGAAAGCGTGATGGACAAATTCGAGTCGACGCAGGCATGGAACCTGCCCGTGCTCGACGACGAGAACAAATACCTGGGTTTCGTGTCGAAGAGCAAGATCTTCTCTTCGTACCGCGACCAGCTCAAAGCTGTCTCCGATGAATAAACTGTATGTCAACCACATCGCCAGCCAGCTGCAGACGGCTGCCTGGCAGGTCGAGCATTGCATCGACCTTCTGGAGGAAGGGGCGACGATCCCTTTCATCAGCCGCTACCGCAAAGAGCGCACAGGTGCGCTCGATGAGATGCAGGTGGCGGCCGTCCGGCACTACTGGTTGCGCTTCACCGAACTGGAGAAGCGCAAGGCGGCCATCCTGGCGAGCATCGAGGAGCAGGGCAAACTGACCCCGGAGCTCCGTAAAGCCATTGAAAACGAGGTGGATGCGCAGACCGTGGAGGACCTCTACCTGCCGTATCGCCCCAAGCGCAAGACGCGCGCTTCCGTGGCTCGCGAGAAAGGCTACGAACCGCTGGCCCTGAAGCTGTGGGACATGAAACTCGACCACCCGGAGCGTGAGGACGAGGAGGCGCTGGCGGGTGCCCGCGACATCATCGCCGAGATGGTGGCTGACAGCCAGCCGGTGCGCGCCCAGTTGCGCGATCTCTACACCCAGTGGGGAACGGTCACGGCCCATGTGGTCAAAGGCAAGGAAGACGACGCCGAGGCCCAGAACTACCGCAATTATTTCGACTTTTCGCAGCGGCTCGACCGCATCCCGTCGCACCGTCTGCTGGCCATGCTGCGGGCGCAGGATCAAGGCGCGATCAAGGTTCGCATGGAGGTCAATCCCGACCATGCCCTGGAGCGCATCGCCCGGAAAGTCTACGATCGCAAGCAGCGCCCGACTCCGGCCTGCCGGGCCCAGGTCAATGCCGCGCTTGAGGATTCCTACAAGCGGCTGCTGCATCCGTCCATCGAAAACGAGGTGCTGGCGCGCGCCAAGGAGAAAGCCGACATCGAGGCCATCCGCGTGTTCGGCGAGAACCTCCGGCAGTTGTTGCTCGCCCCGCCGGTGGGGCAGAAGCGCACCCTGGCCATCGATCCGGGTTTCCGCACCGGCTGCAAGGTGGTATGCCTCGATGCGCAGGGAAACCTGCTGCACAACGACACCATCTACCCGCATCCGCCCGTGAGTGAGAAGATCGTGGCCATGAAGAAGATCTCGCAGATGGTCGAGGCTTACAAGATCGAGGTCATCGCCATCGGCAACGGTACCGCCGGCCGCGAGACGGAGGCTTTCATCCAGAAGATCGCCCTGCCCGAAGGCGTACGCGTCTACTCCGTGAGTGAGGACGGCGCCTCGGTGTACTCGGCCTCGGACGTGGCCCGCGAGGAGTTTCCGGACTACGATGTGACGGTGCGCGGCGCCGTGTCGATCGGCCGCCGGCTGATGGACCCGCTCTCCGAACTGGTGAAGATCGATCCCAAGAGCATCGGGGTGGGGCAGTACCAGCACGATGTGGACCAGGGCCTGCTCAAAGAGCAGCTCGACGAGACGGTCGAAAGCTGTGTCAACAGCGTGGGCGTGAATCTCAATACGGCGAGCAGCTGGCTGCTGCGCTATGTGTCGGGCATCGGACCGGTGCTGGCCCGCAACATCGTGGACTATCGCGCCGAGAACGGTCCTTTCCGCTCCCGTAGTGAGCTGATGGAAGTCAAACGCCTGGGCACCAAGGTTTTCGAGCAGTGCGCCGGTTTCCTCCGCATCCCCGGCGCCACCAATCCGCTCGACAACACGGCCGTCCATCCGGAGCGCTACGCCCTGGTGGAGCGCATGGCCGCCGATGCGGGCGTGACGGTCGACGTCTTCATCGCTGACGGGAAAGTCCGCGAAGGGGTCGAGCTCAAGCGTTATGTGACGGACGAGGCCGGCATGCCCACGCTGACCGACATCATGACGGAAATCGCCAAGCGCGGACGGGATCCCCGCGGCTCGATCCAGGTGTTCGAATTCTCCCATGAGATCCAGTCGATCGAAGACGTGCAGGTGGGCATGATCCTGCCGGGCATCGTGACCAATGTCACGGCCTTCGGCGCTTTCGTCGACATCGGCATCCACGAACATGGCCTCATCCATGTGTCGCAGATGGCAGACAAATACGTGTCCGATCCTTCCAAGGTGCTGAAAGTGCACCAACACATCGAGGCCCGGGTCATCCAGGTCGACCTCGACCGGAAGCGGATCGGCTTATCACTGAAAGGTTTACAAAAATGAGAAGAGAGATGAAGAGAAAGGGAAGGGGGATGATCGCCGCCATCGTCGCGGCGATTCTCGCACTGGTGGCCACCCCTGCCGCCGCCCAGCAGAAATGTACCGTCAGCGGCTACATGACCGACGCCGCGTCGGGCGAATCGCTGATCAGCGCCGCCCTGCTCGAACAATTGTCGAAGCAGGGCACGGTGACGAACAACTTTGGCTTCTATACCCTGACGCTGCCCGCGGGCGAGGTGTCGCTCGAGTGGTCGTATATCGGCTATGAAACCGTGACGGCCTCGTTCCTGCTCCAGCGCGACACCGTGATCCATGTGGCCCTGAAACCCTCCGCCGAGATGCTGGCCGGCGCGGCCGTGACGGCCTCCCGCTCCGAGACCGGCGTGCGCGGCTCCCAGATGAGCGCCATCGAGATCCCGGTCTACCAGATCAAGCATGTTCCCGCCCTGGCCGGCGAGGTCGACGTGATCAAGGCCATCCAGCTGCTCCCGGGCGTGCAGTCCGGAACGGAAGGCTCGGCCGGCCTCTACGTGCGCGGCGGCGGTCCCGACGAAAACCTGCTGCTGCTCGACGGCGTGCCGATCTACAACGTCAACCACATGATGGGCTTCTTCTCGGTGTTCAACGCCGACGCCATCAAGAACGTGACCCTCTACAAAGGCAGTTTCCCGGCCCGTTTCGGCAGCCGTCTCTCCAGCATCGTGGACGTCCGCATGAAGGACGGCAACGACAAGGAGTACCACGGCAGTGCCTCCGTCGGCCTGCTGTCGGCCAGGTTCCAGGTGGAAGGCCCCATCGTCAAGGGCAAGACCACCTTCAACGTATCGGCGCGCCGCACCTACTACGACATCCTTTCGCAGCCTTTCATCGCCCTGTATCTCAAGATGGAGGGCGAAGACGGGGACCGCGCCACGGGCGGCTACTATTTCTACGACATCAATGCCAAGCTGACGCACCGCTTCTCGAACCGCGACAAGCTCTACGCAAGCTACTACATGGGCGATGACCGCGTGTATGCCCGCTACAAGATCAGCGACGGCGACGACAACACGAAGATGAACCTGGGGTGGAACTGGGGCAACATCGTGGGGTCCGTGCGCTGGAACCATGTGTTCGGTCCCAAGCTCTTCGTCAACACGACCGTCAACTACACGCGCTACCGGCACGGCCTGGGCATCAAGGCCACGGAACGCGTCAGCGGCTGGCCGGAAGCGGAAATATCGCTCGACTACCTGTCGCGTATCGGCGACATCTCCACGGCGGCGGACTTCGAGTACAACCCCAGCCCCGCGCACGACATCCGTTTCGGCGCCACCTATATCCACCACTCCTTCAAGCCGTCCATTTCGACCCTCCGCTACATGGAGGGCGGCAGTTCCGGTTCGCCCATGTCCATCGACACGACCTACGGCGACAAGAATCTCTTCACCCACGAGGCGGCCGCCTATATCGAGGACAACTGGTCGATCGCCCGCTGGCTGAAGGTCAATCTCGGCGTGCGCTACGTGCTCTACAACACGGACGGGCGGACCTATCACTCCGTGGAGCCCCGCGTGAGCCTGCGCGCCCTGATCACCGACGACCTCTCCGTCAAGGCCTCCTGGTCGCGGATGAGCCAGGCGGTGCACCTGCTGAGCAACAGCAACATCACCCTGCCCACGGACCTCTGGGTCCCGGTCACGAACAAGATCCTGCCCATGTATTCCAACCAGGCGGCGGCCGGCGTGTTCTACAGCGTGGGCCCGGTGGACCTCTCGGTGGAAGGCTACTACAAGACCATGGACAACGTGCTGGAATACCGCGACGGCACTTCCTTCTTCGGCTCGACCACGGGCTGGGAAGAGAAAGTGGCGATGGGCCGCGGATGGGCCTACGGCGTGGAGTTCCTGGCCCAGAAGAAGACGGGCAAACTGACCGGCTGGGTGGGCTACACCTGGTCGAAGAGCATGCGCCAGTTCGACCGGGAGGGCAACATCCTTAATTTCGGAGAACCTTTCCCGGCCAAGTACGACCGCCGGCACGACTTGAGCGTCACCGCTTCCTACGAGATCAGCAAGAAGATTGACGTGGCAGCCACCTTCATTTACGGCACGGGCGTCTGCGGCTCGCTGGCCATGCAGAGCATCAGCGTGATTCCCGGCTTCACCAAGGAATTGGATTACTATTATCCCACCACGCCGGTGGACTATCTGGAAGGGCGCAACAACTACCGCATGCCTTCCTACCAGCGGCTCGACCTGGGCGTCAACTTCAAGCGGACCTTCCGCAACGGCTGCCACCGCAGCATCAACGTGAGCGTCTACAACACCCTGAACCGGAACAACCCGTTCCTTGTCTTCCGGGATGGCAGCGAGCTCAAGCAGCTGTCCATCTTCCCGATCATGCCGTCGGTTTCTTATACATTTGAATTTTAGGAGGATACACCATGAAGAAATATATCATCCCTTGTGCTTTGGCGCTGGTGGCGCTCCTGGGAAGTGCCTGCGAAAAGGTCATCGAATTCAAAGGTGAGATTGCGGAGCCGCGCCTGACCATCTCGGCGCAGGCCGTGGCCGGCGACCCGTTCCCGGTCTATGTGGCCAACTCGGTCTTCTTCCTGCAGCGCGACGTGACCGGCAAGACGTATACCGAAAAGCTGGACACCCTGCGGGGTGAAGTGCGCTGCTTCGTCAACGGTTCGCAGCAGAGCAAGCAGATGGTGCTGCACGCCAATGCCAGTTATTCGAGCTATTGCTACCTGGCGGAAGATTATGTGCCCGCGCCGGGCGATCATATCCGGGTGGAAGCGGAATTCCCCGGCTTCGACCCGGTCTGGGCGGAAACCGACGTGCCGTTCCCGCCGCAGTTCGAGGTTGTTTCGACTGAATGGAAGCTGATGGAGAAGGAGTACGACGAACAGCCCGATTACTACCAGGTGGACATGACCCTCTCCGTGACGGATGACGGCTCTTATGACAAATACTATTGCCTGCAGCCTTTCCAGGCCTATTATTTCGAACCCGCGCAGATCCATATCGTGGAAGTGGTGCCCTTCGTGTCGAGCGACATCATCTTCCAGCAGCTCGATGCCAGCGCTTTCGAGCGCTTTGACTTTCAGACGGGAGACAGGCTGGCGGCCAATTACTTCCCCGACACTATCATCAAGGGGGAGAGCCGTACTTTCAAGATCCAGCTGCTGCGGGTGGTCGCACCGGAGGAGCTCGAACTGTTCTCCGTCCGGCTGTCGACGGTCAACGAGAGCCTGTACTGGTTCGACATGTCCTACTCACAGCAGGAATTCCAATTCAACTTCTTCTCGGAAGGCGTCACGATCTACAGCAACGTACACGGCGGCTACGGCGTGCTCTGCGCTGCGGCCCCTGTCTGGAAGGATGTTGAACGGTAGGAAATTATTTCTATCTTTGCAAGATAGCATAAATACGAAGGTCCATGGACAAGAAAGTCATTATCATCCCGACGTACAACGAGAAGGAGAATATCGAGAAGATCATCCGGGCGGTGCGCGCCCTGGAAGGTGATTACCATGTACTGATCATCGACGACGGCTCGCCCGACGGCACCGCCGCCATCGTCAAGGGCCTCCAGCAGGAGTTTCCGACACAGCTCCATCTCATCGAGCGCGCCGGCAAGCAGGGGCTGGGCACGGCTTACCTGACGGGTTTCCGCTGGTCGCTCGAGCACGGCTATGACTATATCTTCGAGATGGATGCCGACTTTTCGCACAAACCCTCCGACGTGCCGCGCCTCTATGCCGCCTGCGCGGAAGGAGGGGCCGACATGGCCATCGGCTCGCGCTACTGCAACGGCATCAGCGTGATCAACTGGCCCATCGGGCGCGTGATCATGTCGTATTATGCTTCCGCTTACGTCCGCACCGTGCTGCGCATGAAGGTCTACGACACCACGGCGGGCTTCAAGTGTTACTCGCGCAAAGTATTGGAAGCCATCGATTTCGACCGCATCCAGATGCATGGCTACGGCTTCCAGATCGAGATGAAATACAACGCCTACAAGCTCGGTTTCAAGATCGCCGAGGTGCCCATCATCTTCGAGGAACGCAAGGAAGGAAGCTCCAAGATGAGTTCCGGTATCTTCGGCGAGGCCTTCTGGGGCGTGCTCAAACTCCGTTTCCGTAAAATCCGTCCGCGCAAATGAGCAAGGGCGGGCGCATGGGCTGGATCTGGTACCTGGCGATCCTCGTGACCGTCTTCTTCTGGGGGATGTCGTTCCTCTGGAGCGATTCGGTGCTGGACCAGAACGTGCCCGTCTTTACCTTCATCTTCACCCGGATGGTGCTGGCGGCTGTCGCGCTGACGCTTTTCAGCCTGCTGACGGGCCGGCTGCAGAAGATCCGCCGCGGCGACCTGAAGTGGTTCGCTGCGATGACGGCCTTCGAGCCTTTCCTGTATTTTCTGGGCGAGACTTTCGGCCTGAAGATCACGGGTTCGCCGACGCTGTGCTCGGTGATCATCGCCACGATTCCGGTCTTCACCCTCATCGTGGGCCAACTTTTCTTCCACGAGAAGCTTTCGACGCTCAACAAGACCGGCATCTTCGTGGCGGTGGCGGGCGTCATCTGCTTCATCGTGCTGGGCGGTTCCCTGCACACGGACTACCTCTACGGCATCGGCGTTCTCTTCCTGGCCGTGGCCGGCTCAACCGGCTACACGGCCATCTGCAAGAAGCTGGTGGACAAGAAATACAACGCTTTTACCATCGTTACCTGGCAGTTTATCCTGGCCGTGGGCTATTTCCTGGTCCCGTTCCTGATCTGGGATGCGCCGACCTGGACGCCGGCTTACCTGTCGTGGTCCGTGCTGCGGCCCATCCTGTCGCTGGCGGTGCTCTGCTCGGGCGTGGCCTTCGTGCTTTACGCGGCCTGTGTCGAGCATATCGGCATGACGCGCACAGTGGTGTTCCTGCCGCTGGTGGCCATCGTTTCGGCGGTGGCGGCTTCCCTAATGGGGCAGGATACGATCCTGCCGCTGCAGATGGCGGGCATCGTGGTGGCGATGGCCGGCGTAGTGATGGCGCAATATGTAAAACCTGCAAAAGAAAATGAAGCATAACGGTCTGACTTTGGGTGTGCTCGGCGGGATGGGTCCCGCAGCGACGGCGGAATTCCAGCGGCTGCTGGCTGTCAAGGCGCCGGCCGGCTGCGACCAGGAGCATCCGCGCATGATCGTGTATTCGCATACCGTGACCCCCGACCGCACCACCTTCCTGCTGGGGAAAGGACCGGATCCGGAGCCCTTTCTGCTCGACGGGATGCTGACCCTGGAGAAATGGGGCGCCGACCGCCTGGCCGTGACCTGCAATACGGCCCACCATTTCATCGACAAGTTCATCGCGCAGGGACTGATCCATGTGCCGGTGATCCATATCATCGACGAGACCATCCGCAGCTGCCGGGAGCGCTGTCCGGAGGGCGCCTGGCTCACCGCGACGCTCGGCACCATGAAGACAGGCCTGTACCAGGACCATGGCGCCGCCTCCGGCTACCGCTTCCGCATCCCCACGCCGGAGATGCAGGCGCGCATCCATGCCGTGACCGACATGGTCAAGGCGGGCCGGCAGGACGAGGCAGGCGCCGATTTCAAGAAGATCGTAGAAGAATTATGGCAGGAGGAACGCATCCCCGTGGTGTGCGCCTGCACGGAACTCCCCGTGGCCTACCAGAAGGCCGGACTTCCGGCCGACATGGGCATCTCCTCGCTGGAGGCCCTGGCCGACGGGTGTATCCGGGAACTATATAAAGCATTGTGACATGGGACTTTTCAATTGGCTGAAGAAAGATAAGGAACAGCAGGCGACTCCGGAGCGTCCCCTCGACGCCGGACTCGAGAAGACGAAGCGCTCGATCTTCGAGAAACTCTCGTATGCCATCGCCGGCAAGAGCGTCGTGGACGACGAGGTGCTGGATTCGCTGGAAGAGGTGCTGATCGCCTCCGACGTCGGGGTGGAGACCACCCAGAACATCATCGAGCGGCTGGAGGCCCGTGTGGCCCGCGACAAATACCTCAATGCCGACGAGGTGAACCGTTATCTTTGCGAGGAGATCGTGGACCTGCTCGACGCGGCCGCCGACGGCAAGAGCGCCGAGCCCTTCGATTTCAGCAAGAAGCCTTACGTGATGATGGTGGTGGGCGTCAACGGCGTGGGCAAGACCACGACCATCGGCAAGCTCGCCGCCCAGCTTCGGGCGCAGGGCAAGAAGGTGGTGCTGGGCGCCGCCGACACCTTCCGGGCCGCGGCCGTCGACCAGCTTGTGATCTGGGCGGAACGCGCCGGCGTCGACATCGTGAAGCAGGAGATGGGCTCCGATCCCGCCTCCGTGGCCTACGACAGCGTCAAGAGCGCCGTGGCCAAGGATGCCGACGTGGTGATCGTCGACACGGCCGGCCGCCTGCACAACAAGGTGAACCTGATGAACGAGCTCACCAAGATCCGCAACGTCATGCGGAAGGTCGTCCCCGACGCCCCGCACGAGGTGCTGCTGGTCATCGACGGCTCGACCGGCCAGAACGGCTTCCTGCAGGCCAAGGAGTTCACCCGCGCCACCGACGTGACGGCGCTGGCCGTCACCAAGCTCGACGGCACGGCCAAGGGCGGCGTGGTGATCGGCATCAGCGACCAGTTCAAGATCCCCATCAAGTTCATCGGGGTGGGGGAAAAGATCGAGGACCTCAAGATCTTCGACAAGAAAGAATTCGTGGAATCCCTTTTCGAATAAAATAGAATAACGATATGAATATCTCATTTAACTGGCTGAAAGATTATCTGAAGTTCGACTTGACGGCGGAGCAGGTATCCGCCATCCTGACCTCCACGGGACTCGAAGTGGAGCACATGGAAACCGTGGAACAGATTCCCGGCGGCCTGGCCGGCGTCATCGTGGCGGAAGTGGTGGAGTGCGTGCCGCATCCCGATTCCGACCACCTGCACATCACGAAACTCAACACGGGTGAGACCGAACTCCTGCAGGTCGTCTGCGGCGCGCCCAACGTGGCCCAGGGGCAGAAGGTCCTGCTGGCCACCGTCGGCACGGAACTGCCGACCGACGACGGCAGCAAATTCAAGATCAAGCGCTCCAAGATCCGCGGCGTCGAAAGCAACGGCATGATCTGCGCCGAAGACGAACTGGGCATCGGCAACGACCATTCCGGCATCATGGTGCTCGAGCCCTCGGCCGTGGTGGGAACCCCCGCCCGGGTACAGCTCCGGCTGAAGGAAGACACCCTCTTCGAGATCGGCCTGACGCCCAACCGCGTGGACGGCGCCAGCCACATCGGCGTGGCCCGCGACCTCTATGCCTACTGCAAGCAGAACGGCATCCCCGTGGAATGGACCCTGCCTGACGTGCGCGCGTTCAAGCCCGGTGAAGGCACGCCCATTCCCGTCGAGGTGCAGGCGCCCGATCTGGCGCCCCGCTACATCGGCATTACGCTCAAGGATGTGAAGGTGGGGCCGTCGCCCGACTGGATGAAAGAGCGCCTGATGGCTATCGGCCAGCGCCCGATCAACTGCGTGGTCGACGTCACGAACTTCGTGCTCAATGAGATGGGCCATCCGCTCCATGCCTTCGATGCGGCGAAGATCGCCGGCCGGAAGGTGGTGGTGCGCCGCAGCACGCCTGGTTGCAAGTTTACGACCCTCGACGAGGTGGAGCACACGCTCTGCGGCGACGACCTGGTGATCTGCGATGCGGAGAAGCCGATGTGCATCGCCGGCGTCTTCGGCGGCCTCGATTCCGGCGTGACCGAATCGACCACCGAGGTGTTCCTCGAAGCTGCCTATTTTAATCCCGTGGCCATCCGCAAGACATCGAAGCGACAGGGTCTCAAGACCGACGCCTCGTTCCGCTATGAGCGCGGCATCGATCCCACGTCCACGATGACCGCTGCCCGCCGCGCTGCCCTGCTCCTGCAGGAAATTGCCGGTGCGACCGTCGTCGGCGCGCCGCAGGAATGCTGCGGGAAGCCCTTCGAACCCGTCCGGGTTGAACTGTCGTACGCCCGCATGGACAGCCTCATCGGCAAGGAACTGGGCGCCGATACCTACAAGCAGATCCTCGAAAGCCTGGATTTCCAGCTTCTTTCCGAATCTAAAGAGGGCTGCACCGTGGTCGTCCCGGCTTATCGCGTGGACGTGACGCGCGAATGCGACGTCGTGGAGGAAGTCCTCCGCATCTACGGCTACAACAACATTGAGCTCCCCGTGAGCATGAAGGCCTCCATCAATCCCTCGGAGCATCCCGATCCGGAGAAGGTGCGCAAAACGGTATCCGACCTGCTGGCCGACCGCGGCTTCGTGGAAATCATGAACAATTCCCTGACGAAAGGAGCGTACTACGACAAGCTCAAGACCTATCCCGCCGAGCAGTCGGTGCCCATCGTCAATCCGCTCAGCAACGATCTGAACGTGATGCGGCAGACGCTCATTTTCAATGCGCTGGAAGTGGTGGCGCGCAACATCAACCACCAGAACAGCAACCTGCGTCTCTTCGAGATCGGCAACTGCTACAGTTTCCAGCCGAAAGAGGGGAGCGAGTGCCCGAAGGCCGAGCTGAAGAGCTACCGCGAGGAGCAGCGGCTCTGCCTGGTGGTCACCGGTCCGGGTGCCAAGGCCTGGCGCAACGAGCTGGGTTCCGGCCACTATTTCGAGCTGAAGGGTTATGTGGAGCTGCTGCTGCGCCGTTTCAAGGCCGACCTTTACGACCTGGAGATGGAGGCTGCACCGTCGGATCTCTTCGCCGAGGGCCTGACCTACAAACTGGGCAACAAGCGTCTGGCGATGATGGGTACGGTGTCGAAAGCGCTGCTGAAGCAGTTCGACATCAAGCAGCCGGTTTTCGTGGCGGAGATTCACTGGCCGGTGTTCTTCGAGCTGGTCAAGCGTGACAAGATCAAGTACAAGGAGCTTCCGCGCTTCCCGGAGGTGCGGCGCGACCTGGCGCTACTGCTCGATGAGGGCGTGTCCTTCGCCGAGCTGCGCAAGACGGCTTTCCAGACGGTCCGCGGCATCCTGCGGCAAGTGAGCCTCTTCGACGTGTACCGCGGTCCGAAGATCCTTACCGACAAGAAGCAGTACGCGATCAGTTTCATCCTGCAGGACGAAGAGAAGACCCTTACCGACGCGGCTGTCGAGGCCGCGATGGCGAAGCTGCTCAAGGCCTTCGAGACGAAGCACGGCGCGACGTTGCGTTGAGTTACTGGGGCTCTGCCCCTCCCGAGCCGCAGGCGAGAGCACGACCATCGGGAGTAACCCCCGCCGCTCCGACCTTGCTATTGCGCTTGGCTATCCCTGCCCGGTCTCCGTTAGCGCCGGATGATGCGAAAGTCGTTAATTGTCATTCTGAACGCAGTGAAGAATCTATTCTCATCGGTTCAACGGTATGCATCGCTGGTGAAGTTCGCGCATACGATCTTCGCCCTGCCGTTTGCGCTCGTCGGCTTCCTGCTGGGATGGAAGGAGCCGGGCGCCCACTTTACCTGGGTGCTCCTGATCCAGATACTCGGCTGTATGGTCTTCGCCCGCAGCGCAGCGATGGGCTTCAACCGCTGGGCCGACCGTGAGATCGATGCACGCAATCCGCGCACCGAGGGACGCGATATTCCTGCCGGCCGCATCTCGCCCCGGCAGGCACTCGTCTTCTCGCTCGTCAATGTCGCGCTTTTCGTGGCCGTGGCCTGGACGATCAACCCGCTCTGTGGCGGCCTGTCTTTCGTCGCGTTGATTTTCCTGCTGGGTTACAGCTATTTGAAACGTTTCACCTGGCTTTGTCATTTCGGCGTGGGCGCGGCACTGGGCATTGCCCCGGCGGGCGCTTTCATCGCCGTGACGGGCCATCTGACGCTGCCTGTCGTCCTGCTGACGCTGATGGTTTTCTTCTGGTCCAGCGGCTTCGATATCCTTTATGCGCTGGCCGATGAAGAGATCGACCGGTCGCAGGGCCTGCACTCCATCCCGCAGCGTTTCGGCCGCAAGCGGGCCATGGGCATCGCCCGGGCGGTCCATGTGCCGGAGTTCGCGCTGGTGCCCTGGTTCCTGGTTGCTGCCGGCCGGGCCAATCCGGCCGTCTGTCTTACCGACGTCTGGGGCGTCGCAGCCGGCGTTTTCTTCCTGGCCATGCTGGTCTATCAGCACGCCATCATCTCCCCGCAGGACCTCCGTCGCCTGGATGCGGCCTTCTTCACGGCCAACGGCGTCGCCTCCCTCGCCTTCTGCGTCCTCATCTACCTCTCCGTTCTGCTATAGCTTGTGCCTGGGCGCTCGCTGCAACCTTCTGCTCCTAACGTCATGCCGGGCTTGCCCCGGCATCTTTGGGCCGGCAAAGCATTTATAGCTTGTGCTTGGGCGCTCGCTCCGCGGCTCTGGTTTCCGTCTTGCTCCCGAAAAAAGGTCGCTTCACCGGAAACACACCCGCCACTTCGCTCGCGTGTGAGCATGAGGAGCAGACACCGTCACGCAACGCATGAGCCCCAGAAATAAACGCTGCTGATTGCGCCCGCTCCGCGGCTTTGATCGCCGGCTGTGATCGTTCCTCGTTTCTGATCATCGTCTTCGCCCGCTCCGCGGCTCACGAATGTAACCAGCGGGGTAGGTCTCCCGGTGTTTTGGGGTAGGTCGGACGAAGGGTGTCGGACTTACCCCAGGAATCGGCCATCCAATCCCTCTTTCAGGGTAGGTCCCAATCATTCCATTCGACCTACCCCAATTATTCTCCAGACCTACCCCGATGAATGCGGTTTCCTCGCCGAAAACTGAGGCTCCATTCATTGTCCCCTCTCTGTATCCTTCTTTGAGAAAACGGCAGGATGTCTTATCTTTGTAAAATTATGGCAGAGATCAACGTTTATCAACAGTATTTCTTGGCTTCGGGTACTTTCAACGGCGTACCGCGTCATGCCGTTTCCGTGTTGCTGATTTCCCCACTTCGGAGGCGGGACAGATCCGCTATGAAGTGGCTGTGAATTTCTTCCCGCACAACGACGCCGAAGACTTCGCCGTATCGTATGACGCCTATTTCAACAAGGTGCTATACGATGCGCCAGGCCGACGGTCCGGGAAACGGGAAGCTCAACTCTTGGAAACCCTTCAACATGAAGCCGACGCCCTTGCCGCCGCAACCGGCGCCACCATCTTCTGGGACAAACCGCTCGGAGCCGCCCGGCGCGGATAAATCGGGCTAAAGGTTCTTCTGTAAATATCGTTCGAATTCGTTGAGGTTGTGGTGACCTTGGAGGACAACGTTGCCTTGTGGATCGAGCAGGAAGAAGTGAGGAACACCCTCTACGGAATAGCGGGCGCTGATGATTCCTTCGAGGTCGAAGATCTGGTCGTAGTTGATCTTCATTTCGGAGATGGCTGCTTTGGAAAGATCCGGCTGGTCACGAACCGTTACACCGAGAATCCTGAGACCTTTTTCGGCGAAAAGGTTGTTCAGACGAATGACATTGGGAATCTCATCGCGACAAGGCCCGCACCAGCTGGCCCAGAAGTCGAGCAGGACATACTGACCTTGGCCGATCCGTTTGTCGTGGCATTCGCTGGCATCCATTTCTTCCTGCTGCAACACGTTTCCCTCCGGCCCCACTTTGACAAACAGGACTCGACCTTCCGTTTTCTCCATGGCACGTGCCTTTTTGTAAGTCAATAGCGACGCCAGTCCTTCATCTTCCCGGATGAAGCTACCACCTTGATTCAGCAATTCCTCCATTTCCTCATATTCAAGATCATGGGAGAGCAGTCGCATGGCTTGTAGTCCGACTGCATCGTAGCTGTGATCAAGGTATGTTTTCCGCATCAAAGAATCCATATAAAAGCTGGCATCTACCTCGGGATCCAGGTCTCCCATCAGCAAGTCGTACAACTCATGGATGAAGCTATGCATTGCGGCCGTCAACGGACTGCCGGATGACTGTTGGGTATTGAAATCGACCGTCATCTCCCGCGTGTCAGCCACGATTTCCATCATGTCAAAAATATCGCCGTTGCCGACATCATTTCCTTCTGCATCAATGAGTTTGATTTGTTGCTGGATGCACGGATCCTGAACCGTCCTGAGCGTAAACATTCCGTTTTCAACCAGACAGGTATCCACGCCGTTTTTGTCACATATCAGAACCGCATAGTAATCCTTTGCCGGATCCGGGACTGTGACGGCGCCCTGGATGGTACAGGTTTTGTCGGAAGAGCAGCCGATGCATAGCATCAGCAGAAACGCGGAGAGTAGGAGCAACTTTTTCATATTATGCAAAGTTAGTTTTTTTTCCTTCGTGTACGCAAGAATCTGCCGGTTCCGGCATTTATCAGGAAAACGAAACCCATGAAGAAGCTCTTGAATCTGTTTTTATGCATAGCGCTGCTGGTGGCGGTGTTGGGCAGTTGCGAGAAAATTGATGTGAACAAACTGGAAGGCACCTGGACGGAGCAGTATGATCCCATGCTCTTTGCCATGGATGGATTCATGCAATACACTTTTGACGGGAACAACGGCTATCAGCTCCATGTCTATGACGCACTCTCCGGCGAATCGCACGACTACAGCGGCCATTATGCCATCGACCTGATCGACAAGGGCACCATAACCCTCAACCCGGAAATGTCCGATTTCAGCAATGTCTGCTATACCATCGTCAAGCTGACATCCCATGAGATGGAGTGGCAGCGGCAAGGAACCACCTACTCCCAGGGCGGGTGGGGTTACGACTACCGGCACTTCGTGAGGGTCAAATAGACAGGGCATAAAAATGCAAGCAAAACAAGTCGATCCAGAATTCGCCGAAATGGCGACATGCGAATTGGAAAGGACCGACTGATGATCCTGGCCGTATCCTGTTATGCTTCATTTGTTTTGACGCAGGATATTAGCCACCTCTTCACGGGCAATGCCGAAACCGCGGGCGAGCTGCGGAATGGAGGTATTCGTCGTCCGGTAGATATAGGGAACGATGCGGGCATGCTCGGTACGGACCAGCGCGGAAACCGGCTTGCCGAACCAGCGGTCGCAGACCGATGTAATCAGTTTGAAAAAGTCGCCGTCGAGTAGCCGGGTCCGGGGGCCATCGACCAATTTCTCATTCATTTCAGCTATGTTTACAGTTCCGATGGCCTTGAGCAGAAATGCCTGGGAACCGTTGAAGACTTCCTCAACATAGGCATAGTCCGTCGCGCTGACAGGCTCCAGACAACCATCTGCGTCGATCAGCCAGGGTAATCTTAGCAGAGAATCGTTGGTGTGGAAGAGCGTCTCTCGCTCCCGCTTGGTCAGCGAAGTGACAGGCCGTGTCCACCCCTTGCACTGACCCCGGCAAAAGAGCGCACGATAACCTGACCACGGATATCTTTCCACGCTATCGCCATTGTCGAGCGCGTTGCGGAAGACATAGGCGATGGCGTTGCGTAGATACCACTCGGTGTCGATCCACTGGACATCTACACATTTGTCATGATAAAGCCTTCGCTCATGATACTTGTGGCTGAACCACATGGCGTAGCGCCGACGGATCTCGTCTCCGCAGGCTTTTGCCTGCTCGTAGTCTTCCGCCAACAGAATGACATGCAAATGGTTCGAAACCACCACATAGGTTACAACCTTTACGTTCGTTGCCAACGCACACAAAAAGACATACTTGACCAGTACGTCGTAGTCTTCCTCATCGCGGCAGATGATCGCTTTCTCCAAACCCTCCAGACTCACATGAAAGGGGTACACACGGCGGGCAGATCCGTCTGGCATCTCCCGCACAATCGCTCGCAACATAGCCATCGGTTCATTGTTATCACAAAGATAAGCACAGCCGGCGTGGACCGGGCTGCAAAAAAGCAAAATCTTTTACAAATTCGTGAAAATCTATATGTACGTAGCATCAATGGGGTAGGTCGAATGGAAAGGCTGGGACCTATCCCATTGGAGGGCCTCGATGGCCGATTCTTGGGGTAAGTCCGACATCATTTGTTCGACCTACCCCAAAACAGCGGGAGACCTACCCCGCCGGTATAACGAAAGGGCAAAGGCAGCCGAGATGTTGTGCCGGAAGGTGCACTTATCTCCCGTCAGGAGGCTACGGGACAATGAGGGTCCCGTAGCCCCTGACGATGATAAGTGCCTTACAGATGCAGAGATGCCGGGTCAAGCCCGGCATGACGATGTAGAACGAACGGCTGTTGCGAACATAGGGACTAGGGTTGTCCGGAGCCGCGAGCATTTTTCGCGAGCGGGCCGACCACCGATCCGGAGAGCAAGCGCAGACAGCGCTAAAGGGTTGCGTGATCGTGGATGCGACGATTTCTGAGCGGCAGGAAAAAGGCAGACAAGTGTAAGTTCCGTCACGCAACGCATGAGCCCCAGAAATTAATACATTCCCGGAATGACGTTGCCCTCGGTGCCGGGTGCGATGGTGCTGAGCACCTCGGTGTTCTGGTCGTCGATGGACGTGTTCTTCTCCCGGATCGAAACGATGTCGTCCACGATGTAGCGCGTGTGGCCGCGCCAGGGGAGACGGCCGAAATACTCCTTGTAATGCAAATCCATCACCTTGCCGCTTTCCATCATCAGCCGCTCGGCAATCTCCTTGTCAGCTACCGAGAATTCGAAGGTGTTCGACTGCACGCCCGTGGTCTGCGCCTTGATGCCGGTCTGGATGAGTTTGCCCTCGTAGGTTTTCCAGATGACGCCCTTGTAGACGACATAGTTGAGTTCGCCGCTGCGGACGCCTTCGCCGAAGACGAAATAGAAACGGAAGAAAACAAAGGCCCCCAGTCCCAGAACGAGGACGGCAAGCAGGATCCAAATAAACTTTTTCATGGTATGAATGGAATGATTAAAGATTGACGAAGAAAGCGATGCGCTCCGCCGCCAGCAGCAGGAGCAGGGTGACGAACCAGGGCAGGGTGCCCCGGCGTGAAAGCGTGTCGAGCAGGAAAACGCTCAGCAGCGGCGCGGCAGGCAGCATGACCAGCAGGCCGGCCGGCAGAACCGGGTAGTCGAGGAAGAGGACGGCATGGACGCTGAAACAAAGTGTCAGCAGCATGAGGCGCAAGGTAGCGTCGTACTGGGCCGTCTTGAAGCGGGACAGCCGCGGCAGGATGCGCAAGAAAGCCGTGGCTGTCATGAGCACCGTAAAGCCGATGCGGACCAGCGTCGCGACAGTCAGATTGGTGGAAGGGAGGTGCAGGGTGACCAGACCCGACCAGCAAGCGGACAGCAAGTCGCCGGGTGACAGGGGATTGCCGTGGAGAAAGCGGAGTGCCATCCACACGGCGGCCGGCAGCAGCAGGCCCGTCAGCATGAGAAAAATGTATTTCCCTTTATCTGCCGCCTTGCGAATCGAAGAGAGCAACAGGACGGGTGTCAGCCAGAGCAGGGAAGGAAGCAGCAGGGTGGCGATCCCGAAGGAAAGCCACAAGCCGGCGGCATAATCCAGACTGGGGCGCAGGGTTGAAAAGCACAGGTAACAGTAGAGGCAGCAAACCAGCAGGATCGCAATCCCATGAAAGCGGGAAAGCGTGAAGGAGACCGGATTGGCTGCGGCCAGAAAAACATAAAACAACACGGTCACCATGCTGGAACCCGACAGCATCCACTGATGGATGAAGTAGAGCGGAACGGCGCAGGCCAGGATGGCAAGCATGGCCGGAAGCCCGCTTGTGAGCAATTTCCCGGCATCCGGTGCGGCCAGCCAGCCCGTCAGGAAATAAAGGACGAGCACCAGCGCCATGGAAGCGTAGACCAAAAAATCTGAAATCCTGCGATTCATTGCGCTACAAAGTTAGTAATTCGCTAAAAAAGTATTATATTTACGAATTATATTATGAGGCGAACCGCAAAGATTATCCTGTATTCCGCACTTTTCCTGTCGCTGTTCCCGGCGACGGGGTGCCGCCCCGAGGGAGTAATTCCCCCGCAGAACATGGCTGCACTCATCGCCGACTTTTACCGGGCTGATGCCGTGATTGAAGTCGAACAGGAGAGCGGCTCCCGGCAGCTGCACTACGATTCGCTCCGGGTATACCGTCCGATCCTCGAGGCGCGCGGTTACACCGACTCCGTCTTCCGGGTCTCGCTCGACTATTACCTGCACGATCCCAAGACACTGGTGAAGATCTGCACGAAGGCCCGCGATGAACTGCAGCGGCTGGCCGAGCAGCGGCCGGGCGAGATTCCCGTGGACGAGCTGGACCGCGAAGAACCGGCCGTCGAAGAAGGGGAGGTGCCTGCCGGGCGCCATGCCGTGCGGGAAGGCGTTGAACCGGAGATCGAAAAGCGGGAAGCCGTGCCTGACAGCGGTGACAAGCCCGTCCGCAAGCGCCTCGAACGCAAACAGCGCAAGAAGATGACCCGCCAGGAATTGAGACAACTGGAAAAAGAACTGCAATAAATATGGAGAAACAAGCGATATACAAGGCCGTGCTCGGGATGATCGACCTGACCTCCCTCAACAGCACCGACACCTATGCCAAGATTGCCGGCATGACGGAGAAAGTCAACCATTTTCACGATTCTTTCCCCGATTATCCGCTTCCGGCGTCGATTTGCGTCTATCCCAATTTCGCCGCCACCGTGGCCCGTACCCGTGCTACGAGCGATATCCACGTGACCGTCGTAGGTGGCTGTTTCCCCGCCTCGCAGAGCCCGCTGCCCGTAAAGGTCGCCGAGTGTGAGACCGCCGTGCGCGATGGTGCCGATGAAGTCGACATCGTGCTCGCGCTGAACTCCTTCCTGGAGAAGAACTATCCGGAAGCTGCGCGGGAGATCGTGGCCATCAGCCATGCCATCCGCGCTGTCAATCCGATGGCGCACCTGAAAGTGATTCTCGAGACCGGCGCCCTGAAAGAGAAGGCGCTCATCGAAGACGCTTCCTTCCTGGCCATGGAAGCCGGCGCCGACTTCATCAAGACATCTACCGGCAAGATGCAGCCCGCGGCCACGCCCGAAGCGGCTGAGATCATGTGCCGTTGCATCAAACAATACTACGACAAGACAGGCCGGATGGTGGGCTTCAAGCCCGCCGGCGGCATCGCCACGCCGGAAGACGCGGTCACCTATTGGGAGATCGTGGAAGGCACACTCGGCGAGAAGTGGCTCGACAAGCGCTGGTTCCGTTTCGGAGCCAGCCGCATGGCCAACAACCTGCTCTCCGCCCTGGAAGGCCGTGAAGTAAAATACTATTAATCCCCGCAGCCATGGACGATATCCTCATCAAGAACGTACGGCTCTTCAACAAGAAAGCGAATGTGTTGATTCGCGGCAAGCGCTTCAGCAGTGTCTCCGCACCTGCGGATGCACAGGCCCGCCAGGTAATCGACGGAGAGGGAATGGCGATTCTGCCGCCCTTCTACAATACCCACTGCCATGCGGCGATGACCCTGCTCCGTGGCTATGCCGACGACATGCCGCTCCACAAGTGGCTGACCGAATACATCTGGCCTTTCGAACAGAAACTGACAGCGGCCGATATCCGCGAAGGCTCGCGCCTGGCCGTCCGGGAGATGATCAAAACGGGTACGGTCTTTTTCTCCGACATGTATTTCGACATCGAGGAGACTGCGGCCGTGGTGCAGGAATACGGCATGCGCGCCGCCCTGGGCGTGACCTTCATGGAATCGCACAGCAAGTCGCAGCAGCAGGACAAGCTCAACCAGCTCAGGAACTGGGTCGACCCGACCGGCGGCCGGATCACCCTCACCGTGGCACCGCACGCCATCTATACGGTCGGGGCAGACATGCTGCAGCTTTGCTCCCGCACGGCCCGCGACCTGGGCCTCAAACTACATATCCACGTGTCGGAGACCAGCAAGGAAGTGGAAGACTGCCGGCGCGAGCACGGCACCACGCCGGTCCGCTATCTCGACAAACTGGGTGTGCTGGGTCCCGAAGTGGTGGCCGCCCATGCCGTCCATATCGACGAGGAAGAGGCGGACATCCTGGCCGCCCGGGGCGTCACCCTGGCCCACTGCCCCTGCTCGAACCTGAAACTCGCTTCGGGTACCTTCCCCTACAAGCGGGCCCTGGCGGCTGGTTGCCGCGTGACCCTGGGAACCGACGGCGTGAGCTCGAACAACAATCTCGACATGCGCGAGGAGATGAAATTCGCCGCCCTGCTGGCCAAAGGGGCGAGCGGCGACCCGCAGACCATGCCGGCCCACGAGGCCCTGGACATCGCGACCCGCAACGGCGCGGAGGCCTTCGGCATCGACGCCGGCGTCATCGCCGAAGGAAAGCTGGCCGACGCCATCCTCATCCGCCTTGACGTCGAGAGCATGCAGCCCCTCCATCACCTGACCTCCAACTGGGTCTATGCGGCGGACAGCGGCATCGTCGACACCGTGATCTGCGACGGCCGCATCCTGATGCAGAACCGTGAATTTACCATAGCGTAGCGAACGATGAAGAAGGCACTGGAAGAATATGGCCTTGACCTGCACGGCACGATGATCCTGGAGGATTACCGGGAGAATCTGCCCATCTTCAACAAGATGAAGGATGTGGTTCTCAAGGCCCTGACGGAGTGCCTGACGCGCAGCAACATTGTGGTCAGCGGCATCGAGGGCCGGGTCAAGACGGAAAGCAGCCTGGTCGGAAAGCTGGAGCTGAAGGGACATAAATACCGCGACCTGACCGACATCACCGACGTCGTGGGCGTGCGCGTGATCACCTTCTACACCGAGGAGGTCGACAAGATCGCCGCCCTGGTCGACAAGCTGTTCAGCGTGGACTGGAAGAATTCCGTGGACAAGCGCAAGCAGCTGGGCAAGGATACCTTCGGCTATATGTCGCTTCACTACATCTGCCGCATCCCCGCCTCCCTCTTTTCGGATCCCGCCTGCCCGGGCATCAACGAATATCGTTTTGAAGTGCAGATGCGCACGGCCCTGCAGCACGTGTGGGCCACCATGAACCACGATACGGGCTACAAGAGCGGGGTGGAAGTGCCGCCCGAACTCCTGCGCAGCCTCACGCGCCTGGCCGGCATCCTCGAACTGGCCGACGAGGAATTCAGCCGCATCCGCAAGGAACTGACGGACTACCGCCGCAAGGCCGAACAGCTGGTGAAGGACGGCAGTTTCGACCAGGTCTCGCTCAATGGCGACACCTGGCGCAGCTACCTCGGCCTCGATCCTTTCGGCACGCTCAACGCCAAGATCGCCGCCATCAACCAGGCCGAGATCCAGCAGTTGAGCGGCATGCCGTATCTGGAACCCATGCTCCAGATGGATCTCAAGACCCTGGGCGATGTGGAAGAGATGCGCAAGAACTGCTTCGACCGGGCCTACCAGCTGGCCGTGCACCAGATCAGCGGCACCGACCTCGACATCATCGCCTCGACCCTGGGCCTGCAGAACATCTGCATCATTCATGCCTTCGACCTGGGCGGCAGGAAAGGCATCGAACACTTCCTCGACAACCTCAACGGCCCGTCGAAGTACAATGCCGAAACGGCCGGGCGTCTTTATACGAGTATTAACAATATACACAATATGTAATGGCAAACAAGTTCATGGATAGTTCCTTGCTCGACAAGGCCATCTGCTTCGCTGTCCGGGCGCACCAGAATACCGAGCGCCGCGGTAAAGGATTCCCCTATATTGTCCATCCGATGGAGGCCGTCTCCATCGTGGCGACCATCACGCCTGATCAGGAACTGCTGGCCGCCGCCGCCCTGCACGATGTGGTGGAGGACACTTCCATCACGCTGGATGAGCTGCGCCGCGAGTTCGGCGAGCGTGTCGCTGCGCTCGTGGAACAGGAAAGCGACAAATTCATGGAAGGGGTCAGCGAGACGGACAGCTGGCGCGACCGCAAGCAGGCCGCCATCGACCGCATCGCCGAGGCGCCCCGGGACGCCCAGATCGTCGCCATGGGCGACAAGCTTTCGAACATGCGCGCCATTGCCCGTGATTACGACGAACTGGGCGACAAACTCTGGGAGCGTTTCCACGCACCGGGCGGCCGCGCTGACCATGAGTGGCATTACCGCGGGCTAGCCCAGTCGCTCAGCACCCTGGCCGGGACCCATGCTTTCCGGGAGTTCATGGCGCATATCGAGCACGTGTTCGGCAAGCCCAAGCCCGAGCTGATCAACATGGACGACTATGAGGTGAGCGGCGACGGCTACACCGCCATCAGCTACAACCATAAGGGCGGCAAACGCATGATGAAGCTCTATGCTGAATACATGCCCACCTCCGAGCCGGAGCGCGAGCTGCAGCAGAGCTGGTCCATCATGGAACTGGGCATGAACATTCCGCGGGCCTTCCGCCTGGTGACGGATGGCAAGCGGGTAGGGGTCGAGTTTGAGCGCATCCCCGGCAAGCGATCCTTCTCCCGGGCCATCTCGCAGGAACCGGAGCGCATAGAGGAGTACATGATGCACTTCGCGGAAGCCTGCCGTAAGCTCCATGCCACGCCTTGCAACACCAAGGTGTTCGCTTCGATCAAGGACCATTTCAACCGGTCTATCAGCGCCTCGCGCGACTTCAATGATGCAGAGAAAGAGCGCCTGCATGCGTTCGTGGACAGCACGCCTGACGCCACCACCTGCCTCCATGGCGACATGCACATGGGCAACATCATCACCGACGGCAAGCAGACCTGGTGGATCGACCTGGCGGATTTCCGCTACGGCCATCCGTATTTCGACATGGGCATGCTCTATTTCGTGTGCGTCAGCAACCCGTCCGAGGAGATGTCGCAGAAGATTTTCCACCTTTCCCACGCGCAGATGTTGCAGGCCTGGGAGCTCTTTGTCCGTTATTATTTCGGGCCGGACGTCACGGTAGAAGAAGCCAGTCGCCTGATTGCGCCCTATGCTTCGCTCTATATGATCCATTTCGCCAACCGAGAAGCCATGCTCCCGCACTGGCGCTCTGCTGTCTACAACACCCTGCTGAAGTAAATGCATTATATCTTTATCATCAACGGACGGGAAGACAAGGCGTTCATCGCGGAAGAGGTGGATCGCCAGATCCGGGATTACGGCCCGGGCCTGGACTATGAGATCTACAAGACCCGCGGCGTGGGTGACGCCACCCGCTTCGTCAAGGTCCACTGCGACCTGCACCCGAACGCGAAGGTCTGCTTCGTGGCGTGCGGCGGCACAGGAACCCTCAACGAAGTGGCTTCGGGCATGGCCGGCTCGCACGACAAGCAGCTGGCGCTCCTGGCCTACGGTGCCACGAACGACTTCTGCAAGTGCTTCCCCGACCGCGATTTCACGTCGCTGCGCAAGTTGGTCGATGGAGAAGTCCATCCCGTCGACTTGATCAGGGTCAACGACAGTTATGCCATCAACGTCATCAACATCGGTTTCGACGCCGTGGTTGCGTCAATGGCCAATCAGGCCATCGAAGAAGGGAAAACGGATGAGGAAAGTGTCCGCCGTGCTTATAACTGGGGCATCTTCCGCGCCGTCCTGACGGCCCGCAACAACCGGATCCGGGTGGTGGCCGACGGCGAGCGCATGAACCGTTATTGGATCCTGCTCTGCACGGTGGCGAACGGCCGCTGGTGCGGCGGAGAGTTCCTCTGCGCACCCCGCGCCGAAGTCGACGACGGCTTGATGGAAATCTGCCTGATCAAGCCGATGTTCTTGCTGTCGTTCCTCCGCATCCTCCCCATTTACCGGAGCGGCAGGCACCTGGACACGCCCTGGGCCATGTTGCACATGCGTTATAGGCGTGCCCGCCACGTAGATGTGATTTCCGATGACTTGATAGATGTTTCCCTTGACGGAGAGATTTTCTCCAGCCATACCTTCAGTATAGATATTTTACCCCACGAAGTAAACTTTATTCTTCCTTCACTCATAACTATGAAAAAGAGATTTGAACCCATCATCGACAAATGCGGCGAGATCATCGACTATCTGATGTCTTCCCCTGATATCCCGCAGGATGAATCGTTGCAGTTCAAGATCCGGCTCTCCATCGAAGAGGCTGTCGAGAATGTCGTACGCTATGCGTATGAAGGCGGCATGGGCTGGATCGAGGTCGGGACGGAACTCGACCCGGAAGGCGTGATGCTTACCATCCTGCTCCGCGACGCTGGCGTTCCCTTCAACCCGCTCGAAAAGGCTGACCCCGACATCTCCCTGTCGGCTGAGGAGCGTGAGATCGGTGGCTTGGGCATTTTCCTGTGCAAGCAGTTGATGGACGATATTGAATATAAGTATGAGGACGGATGCAACGTCTTGATCATGCGCAAGAAAGTGGCCTGATGAAACGCCTTCTAACAGTTGCATTGCTGCTTCTGGCCGTTGTCGCCCTGCCTGCACAGGAGGTCGTCACCTTCATGCCGCAGTGGCTTCCGCAGACCCAGTTCGCCGGCTATTATGTCGCGCTCGAAAAGGGCTTCTATGCAGAAGAAGGCCTGGACGTGATCGTCGACCATTTCGGTGGCAGTTCCACCGGCACGGCACTGGAAAAGATCGAGCAGCGCAAGGTCGACATCATCACGTCCCAACTGATCTCGGTCATGATCGAGCGGGAACGGGGCATGCACTTGATCAACGTGCTGCAGACATCCCAGGTCAACGGCCTGATGTGCGCCACCCATTTCCCCATCACGTCGCCGGCGTCGCTCGACAGCGCCCTGATCGGCCGTTGGAAAGTGGGCTTTGGCGAGGTGTGCGACCTGTTCTGCTACAAGAATGGCCTGCATGTGGAGTGGGTACCCTACATCCAGGGCATCAATCTCTTTATTTCGGGCGCCGTGGACGGGCTGCTCTGCTACAGCTACAGTGAATTCCTCCAACTCGAGCTGGCGACGGGCGGCATCCGCGAAGACCATCGGATCCGCTTCAGCGACTACGGGCTCAATTATCCAGAGGACGGTCTTTATGTGACCGAGGAGTTCTACCGGAATCACAAGTCAACGGTCGACAAGTTTGTCCGTGCGTCGCGGCGGGGCTGGGAGTATGCCCGGGCCAACAAGGAAGAGGCCCTGGACATCTCGATGAAAGTCATTGCCGAATTCAACGTGGCCACCAACCGGACCTTCCAGCGCATGATGCTCGACGAGATCCTGCGCCTGCAGGTCAATCCGCTTACAGACATAGCCGACTATGCGCCGGTGCGCCGCGAAGTCTTCGAGGAACTCAACCGCTCGCTGATCGAGGCAAAGATCCTGAAGACCACCCTGAATTATGAGGAGATGATACGATGAGCCTGAAAAAGAATTTCGCATCCAGGCTCAGCCTGTATGTCCTGCTGATTTCGGCGGGCCTGATGCTCGTGGTCACGATTCTCTTCGGACTCTTCTCCTCGTCCGCCATGCGGCTGGAGTCCCGGGCCGTGGCGGAGCGGGAACTCGACAACGCCATCCTCGACATCGAAAAGGTGATCACGGAGGTGGAACGTACCGTGGACAACCTGGACTGGGTGGTGGAGCAGCACATGCAGGACGAGAGTTTTCTCTACCTGGTGACGCGCGAGATCGTGACGGCCAACCCGAACATCATCGGCAGCGCGGTTGCTTTCGAACCGGGCTTCTACAAGGGGCGCAAGTATTTCTCTCCCTATACGTATATCGGTGACCAGACGCATGAGGTTCACAGCATCCAGATGGGCAACGAAAACTACGACTATCCGGTGCTGGACTGGTATCAGATTCCCAAACTGCTGAACAGGCCTTACTGGAGCGAGCCGTATTTTGACGACGGCGGCGGAGGACAGGCCATGTCGACTTATTCCATGCCGCTTCACGATGACGAGGGCAATTTCTACGGCATCATGACGGCCGACATTTCACTGGCCTGGCTGTCGGATCGCGTGGATGCCATCAAGCCTTATCCGCACTCCTTCACGATGCTGATCGGCCGCAACGGCTCGTTCATCGCCCATCCCGATGAGAACAAGGTGCTCAACGAGACCATCTTCACGGTGGCTATGGAAATGTTCGACACGACCGCCGTGCAGATCGGCCGGGAGATGCTGGCCGGCGCCAAAGGCATGCAGCGTTTCTCGAACCGGGGCGAAGATTCTTTCATGGTCTACGGCCCTCTGAGCAACGGATGGTCGATGGCCCTGGTCTGCAGCTATGCCGACGTCTTCCGCAATGCCCGGATCATGAACATCGTGCTGGGTGCCCTGCTTTTCCTGGGCCTGATCGGCCTGTTCATCGGCTGCCGCCGGATCATCCGTCAGCTGACGCTGCCCATCGTGGAATTCAGCAACTCGGCCATGACCATGGCCAAGGGCAATTTCAAGGCAGCCATCCCGGAAGTTGAAACCAAGGATGAACTGCTGAAACTGCGCAATTCGCTCAGTTACATGCAGCAGTCCATCAATGAATATATCGAAGAGCTCAAGAGCACGACCGCTTCCAACGAGCGCTACGAGAGCGAGCTCAACATCGCCCGCGACATCCAGATGAGCATGCTGCCGCAGGACTTCCCGCAGCGGGACGACCTGTCGCTCTACGCGATGGTGCAGCCTGCCAAGGAAGTGGGGGGCGACCTCTATGACTTTGTCGTTGTCGGCGACACCGTCTACTTCCTGGTGGGCGACGTGTCGGGCAAGGGCGTTCCCGCCGCCTTGTTCATGGCCATCGCCCGTGCGGCCTTCCGCTTCATCGGCGCACTGGGCCTGCCCATGAAAGAAGTCGTACAGCGGGTGAGCGACTGCCTCTGCGACGGCAATACCAGCGAAATGTTCGTCACCCTCTTCGCCGGCCGCCTCGACCTGAAGACAGGACAACTGGACTATTGCAACGGCGGCCACAACCCCATCGTGGTCATCGACCCGGACGGCAAGGCTTCCTTCCTGCAGGCCAAGCCAAACCTGGCTGCCGGCCTCTTCCCGGGGTTCCCGTACCAGGATGAAATCATCACGCTGAAACGTGGCACACGACTTGTTTTGTACACCGACGGCGTGACGGAAGCTGAGCGGGTTGACAAACTGCAATATGGCGAAGAGCAGTTGCTGGCCTGGGCGCAGCGGGTGAGTCCCGATACCCCGTCCAACGTGGTTGTATCCGACCTGTTCACCCAAGTGAAGCACTTCACGAGGGGCGCTGACCAGAACGACGATATTACCATCATGTCCTTATTATTCAAATAGCAATAACCATAGACCTAAGATACTACCATGAACGTAACCATTACTGAAGAAGGCGCAAAAGCGCTTGTGAAATTGGAGGGACGCCTCGACACCACCAATGCCGATCAGTTCCAGAAAGACATCCAGCCGCTGATGACAGGTTCTCACACTGAGATCGACATGGATTGCAGCGACATGGAATATACCAGCAGCCAGGGACTCCGCATGTTCCTGATGTTACAGAAGACGGTTTCCGCCCGCGGCGCGAAACTGGTGCTGCGCAACATGAAACCCCATGTCAAGGAAGTTTTTGACATCACGGGTTTCTCCCACATTATCACGATCTTATAGAGACTGTTAAAAAGTCGTTGAAAAAGTTTTGCCGAAAACGTATGGTTTTTTGGTTGGCTTGGCATATATTTGCGACAAATTTTAAAGTCAAGTACCAATGACCAATCAAGCAATCTTCGACGCCCGTACGCTCGGCAAGCCTAAGATGGCACTTCTCGGACTGCAACACTTGTTTGCGATGTTCGGAGCCACTGTCTTAGTTCCAGTCATTACAGGGTTGTCGGTATCGGCAACCCTTCTTTTTGCCGGTTTGGGAACCCTCCTCTTCCACTTCCTGACCAAGTGGAAAGTACCTGCATTCCTTGGATCTTCCTTCGCATTCCTGGGTGGTTACGCTGCCGTTACGCAGATGGGCGCCGAGCGAGGCCTCTCTCTGGCCGAGTCGCTGCCTTATGCCTGCATCGGTGTCGCCTGCGCCGGCCTGATGTATTTCATCCTGGCCGCCCTGTTCGCCGCCTACGGCGCCAAGAAGGTCATGCGCTTCTTCCCGCCCGTGGTCACCGGCCCGATCATCATCGCCATTGGTCTCTGCCTCTCGGGTACGGCTATCCAGAGCTGCTCGTCCAACTGGTGGATCGCCCTGCTGGCCATCGTCATCATCGTCGTGTGCAACATCTGGGGCAAGGGCATGATCCGCATCGTCCCGATCCTCATGGGTGTGCTGGGCTCCTATATCGTGGCAGCCCTCTGCGGCCTGTGCGATTTCAGCGGCGTGAAGGAAGCAGCCTGGCTGGGAACGCCGTTCCACATGCAGGATACCGCCTTCGCCGTGTTCAAGTCTCCCAACTGGGGCCTTGTCTTGGCCGCTATCATCGCCATCCTGCCCATCTCGCTGGCAACGATGGTCGAGCATATCGGTGACATGTGCGCCATCTCTTCGACCACCGGTGAGAACTACCTGGAGAACCCGGGTCTGCACCGTACCCTGATGGGCGACGGCATGGCCACCCTCCTGGCTTCGCTCTTCGGTGCTCCGGCCAACACGACCTACGGTGAGAACACCGGTGTGCTCAACCTGACCCGCGTCTTCGATGCGCGCGTGATCCGCATCGCCGCCTGCTTCGCCATCATCCTGAGCTTCTGCCCGAAGTTCGCCGCGCTGATCGGCGCCATGCCTGCCTCGACCATCGGCGGCGTGAGCCTCGTCCTCTACGGTATGATCTCGGCCGTGGGCGTACGCAACCTCGTGGACAACAAGGTCGACCTGACCATCTCCCGCAACCTGATCGTCGCCGCCATCATCCTGGTGCTGGCCATCGGCATCAAGTACGGCGCGAACGATTCCATCAATATCGGCTTCACCTCGCTCAGCGGCCTGGCCGTCGCTGCCCTGGTGGGCATCATCCTCAATGCTGTCCTTCCGGGCAAGGACTATGAATTCGGCTCCAGCCTCCGCGGCGACATCACCGTCAACCTGGGCGGTTCGACCCGCAACCCCAACTGGCGCGAGGAACATCCGGAGCATGCCAAACTGTAACCATTGAAATATTAACCTTAAAACATATCCTATCTACACCCATGAAAAAGAAACTCTTTTTCGCACTGGTGCTCTGCACCGCCTTTTTCGCAACTGCCAACGCACAGACCAACATCCAGGTCATGTATGATTTCGCCAAGGATCGTCAGCAGATCACCACGACGATTGAAGGTTTCTATACCGACAGGGGCGGTAACACCTTCTTCTTCGTTGACCATGACTTCGCTTTGAACAAGAACCTGGGCGACACGCAGTCTCCTGCCGGTACTTATATGGAGGTTGCCCGCTGCCTGAATTTCTGGCAGAACAGCCCCGTGAATTTCCTCAGCGCCCATGTGGAATACAACGGTGGTGCATATAAGGGATTCGGCATCAACCACGCCTTCCTGGCCGGTGCCGACTTTTTCCTGCACAGCAAGAACTATAACAACACCCTCAACCTGAAAGTGCTGTATAAAGGCATCCTGAAAACGAAACAGTTGGTTCCGATGCAGTTCACCGTGGTCTGGGGCATGAAGGATCTCTTCGGTGCGAAGGGTCTTAGTTTCAGCGGCTTCGCTGATTTCTGGTGGGAAGACCACGTGGTGACCGGCAAGGATTTGTCGGCATCGCTCTCCCATGTCGTGTTCATCTCCGAACCTCAGCTCTGGTACAACTGCGGCACGGAGCACTTCAATATCGGCGGTGAGGTCGAGCTGAGCTACGACTTTGGCACGACGCACGGTTTTCGTGCCCGTCCCTGCCTCGGTATCAAGTGGGTTTTCTAATCCTGGCCGGACCCTCTTAAACTAACCGATAACTATGAGTTTCCTCACCAAAGCTTTCGGATTCGACCCGGCGAAAAACACGGTGCGCACCGAGCTCGTGGCAGGTCTGACGACCTTCCTGACGATGGCCTACATCCTGGCCGTCAACCCGAGCATTTTCAGTGCGCTTCCGGGTATGCCGGGCGGCGCCGTCTTCACGGCGACGGCCCTGTCCGCCATCATCGCCACGCTGGTGATGGCCTTCTGGGCGAAGAAGCCTTTCGCGCTGGCGCCGGGCATGGGCCTGAACGCGTTCTTCGTGTTCACGGTCTGCCTGACGATGGGCCATTCCTGGCAGTTTGCCTTGACGGCCGTCCTGATCGAAGGCGTCATCTTCGTCATCCTGACGCTGACCCGGGTCCGGGTGTGGATCCTGAACGCCATTCCGTTGTCGCTCAAGAATGCCATCGGTGCCGGTATCGGCTTGTTCATCGCCTTCATCGGCCTGCAGAACGCCGGCCTGATCGTGAACAGCGATTCGACGCTCGTGACGCTGGGCGACATGACGCATGGCACCGGCCTGCTGGCTGTCATCGGCCTGGTCATTTCCTGCACGCTGGTGATGTTGCACATCCGCGGTGGTATCCTGCTGGGTATCCTCATCACGGCCGTCATCGGCATGTTCATCAAGGACCCTGCCACGGGGGAGGCCATCACGCACTTCGGCGGCATCCTCTCGATGCCCGACAGTGTCGCCCCGATCGCCTTCCAGTTCGAGTGGCACCGGATTCTGAGCTGGGATATGCTGATCGTCGTGTTCACCTTCCTGTTCATCGACATGTTCGATACGATGGGTACGGTGATCGGTGTTGCGCAGAAAGCCGGTTTCGTCGACGAGAAAGGCAATCTCCAGGATGCTGAGAAGGTGTTCATGGCCGACGCCATCGGCACCATCGCCGGCGCCTGCCTGGGTACTTCCACCACCACGACCTACGTGGAGAGCTCGGCCGGTGTCGGCGCGGGCGGACGTACGGGCCTCACGGCCTTCTCCGCCGCCGCCTGCTTCGCCCTCGCCCTGTTCTTCTCGCCGGTCTTCCTGGCCATTCCGGGCGCCGCTACGGCTCCGTCCCTGATCATCGTCGGCATGATGATGATGCAGCCGGTCACCCGTATCGACTGGACGAACTACCGCGAGAGCATCCCCGCCTTCCTGACGGTGATCCTCATGCCGCTGGCCTACAGCATCTCCGACGGTATCCTCATCGGTGTGATCTCCTACGTGGTCCTCTACGCCCTCTCCGGCAAGGCCAAGCAGATCACCCCCACGATGTGGGTCCTCGCCGTGCTGTTCGTCCTGAGGTACATATTCATATAGTCCTCCGGACGGGGCCTGGCTTGACCCTCTCGTCATTCCGGGCTTGACCCGGAATCTTGATCACTACTGATAATACCAAGGGCGACCTGCAACGGCCGCCCTTGATTTATTTCGTCATTCGCTCCCGCTTGGCCGCGTATTCCCTGCCGCTCACAAATCGTCGCTCCGCAGTCAGCCCCTGCTGCTGTTCGCGCCTGCTTGGCGGCAGGGTTTTCTCCCGGCCAGAACGGAGCGGGATAATGAGAGTCCCGTCCGTTTCCGGCCGAGGAAAACCCTGCCCGGTGAGCCTCCGGGCAGAGGCTGCGCTTCCCACCTTCGTGCGACACAGAAGCGGATGCCGCTTCTTCTGTGTCGCCAGCTGTTTGAAGCCGAAATCGACTGTTTTTGCCCACCGACACAGA